>Ga0302156_10000051_pt1 | contig 106650 bp, 104 predicted proteins | sample I_Bog_N3_2_FD_193503 | JGI IMG/M metagenome (GOLD analysis project Ga0302156, IMG submission 193503) | Peat permafrost microbial communities from Stordalen Mire near Abisko, Sweden - I_Bog_N3_2 | ecosystem: Environmental > Terrestrial > Soil > Wetlands > Peat | place: Sweden: Abisko... | reverse complement strand
GGATTCGTTTGCGTGAAGAAAGCGGGAGGGCGTGGCAGGCCAGCCTGCCACGCGAGTGGTTTTACGGTTTGACGTTCATGCGCAACAGCATGCCCGCTTGATAGTGGCCGGGAACATTGCAGGGGGGTGTCCGGGATTTTGTGTAAACGGGTTTCGATTAAATCTGCGTCATCCGTTCTTCAAACTGGATGGTGAAGCGGTTTAGTGCCGCTTTCCAGTCCCGAATGGGCATCGTCCATTTCTTGCTGATATTGCGTAACGCCAGGTAAAACAGCTTGGTTGCCGCCTCGTCGGTCGGGAACGAGCTGCGGGTTTTAATCACCTTGCGCAGGCTCATGTTAATCGATTCGATGGCGTTGGTGGTGTAGATCACCTTGCGGATTTCCGGTGGGTAGTCGAAGAACGGAATCACCCGCGCCCAGTTCCGCCGCCAGCTCAGTCCAATCGCCTGATAATCCTTGTCCCATTTTTCCTCGAATTCTGTCAGCCGATGCTCGGCCAATTCGACGGTCGCCGAGGTGTAGATCAGCTTCAAATCAGCAGCGATTTCCTTCTGCATTTTCCAGGAAACAAAGTTCAAACTGTTGCGTACCATATGCACGATGCACAGCTGGACTGCCGCTTTGGGATAGACCGCCTCGATGGCTTCCGGGAAGCCTTTGAGCCCATCAACGCAGGCGATGAAAATGTCCTGCACGCCGCGCGTCTTCAGTTCCGTCACCACCTGCAGCCAGAATTTTGCGCCCTCGGTCTGGGCGATCCACAGGCCCAGCACTTCCTTGTGGCCGCTCATGTTGACGCCAATCGCCAGGTAAACCGCCTTGTTGCGCACTGCGCCGCTGTCGCGCACTTTGACGTGGATGCAGTCGAGATACACGATGGGATACAGCGCGTCCAGCGGGCGGGCCTGCCAGGTGGTCACTTCGTCGCTCACGGCGTCGGTGATGGCGGAGATCAGGCTCGGGGAGACCTCGGTGCCGTACATCTCCTCCAAATGGCTCTGGATCTCGCGCACGCTCAATCCTCGGGCATACAGGGAGATGACTTTATCGTCGAAGCCGGTCCAACGGGTTTGATGTTTGGTGACCAACTGCGGCTCAAAAGCGCCTTGGCGGTCACGCGGGATGTCGAGCGGCAGCTCGCCAAAGTCCCCCTTGAGAGTCTTGCTGCTGTGCCCATTGCGGGCATTGCCGGTCACGTTGGTGACGGTCGCCCCTTTGTCGTGGCCCAGGTGTTCCGCCATTTCGGCTTCAAGAGCGCGCTCGACCAGCATCTTGGTCAGCTGCTTGAGCAGACCGTTTTCGCCGATCAGGTCTTCAGGTTTCTGGTAGTTCGCCAACAGGCTGTCGGCCAGTTTAAGCAACTCAGGATCGGGCTTAGCCCGTTTGGTGCGCTTCGGTTCGGTCATTGGTGCTCCTATGCTGGCAGTGTCCTGCCAAATGACCGTTTACACAAAACTAATTACACCCTCGCTTTGCGTTGATCTTGGCTTTGTCAAATCATGAGACGACTGCGTGCATCATAGCTGGATCAGTGCTTGTTGGTATCGCTGCAGCATTCCTGAATAGGCCGGTGAAAGCAAAACAAGGCAACGATGCGTCGCCTCCGAAATCCGTAGATGACAACTAGTTGTATTGAAAAGCCCTTATAGTGATCAAGAGCTTTTTTCATTTCCGCCAATGGCGATCGATTAACCACCAAGAAGGCTCAGACTGGGCTTCCATTTCATACCCATTTTTTCAGAATTTTCTGACTGCCCTGCTTTATTGTCTTTCAGTCGCGCTCTGGGTATCGTTTGTTCTGCGGCGCAAGGTCGCAAAGGCGCGGGCCCGGGGTGCGGTAACACCGCCGGACCCGCTAACCAAACCAACTCAAAACAGGAGTTTGTATGGCTAAGATCGAGTGTAATCCCTTCTTCAGCAGTGCTTCAAATCAGTCTCCGCGCAATGAACAGCTGTTTTATCTGGTTTCGCAGTTGTGCGCGCCGCGTTCGCGTCGTCCGCAGCCTGACGTATGCCGCTTGATCGTCGACAGCCGCCTACAGTGGGCGTTTACGCCGATTGATGGCGAATCCTCATGGCTGTATCTGCCGCAGGTGGCTCAAGCACGTCAGTTGGCCGGATGCCTGGTAGTGAGCGCTTCTTAAGTCACCCATCGGAGGCGGGGCCCGCGCGGGCCCCGGTTCGAGCGGGTAATCAACTGAATACCGCAAAACGTCGTAAGCCTCGGGCGATTGCGACCTACGTATCCGATGGCTCGGCTTTAAGACCCGCGCAACGGATCAAATTGTCCGGGGAAACCGTCCCCCCTTACCCCAAGCCAGCAACCGGCGTATTGGCCAGTACCACATCGTCGACCAGACGATCGAGCGCGGCGAAGTCTTCCGCCTTGGGCACGCCGCTGGCAATCACTGGCGTTAGCCACTCAACATTCAGCTGATTCAACAGCGGCTGCAGGTTTTCCGGCATCGAAGTGCCCCAGCCATACGACCCGATAATCGCGGCATGCGTGGCTTTGGGCTTGAGCGCGTTGACCAGGAAGGCGGCGCTGGCCATGGCCGGATGGGCGCCATCGAGCACAGTGGGCGAGCCGAAGATCAGCGTCGAGGCCTCGACCAGCGCCGAGGCAAAGCGCCCGCTGTCGAGTTCGACCACGTTGAATGGCTGCACTTTCAGCCCATGCGCCATCAGCCGGTCGAGCAGATAGCCCACCATCTTGTGGGTACTTTCGTACATCGAAAGATAGGGAATGATCACTTCGGCTTGTGGCGCATCGTTAGCCCAGCGCCGGTAGAGATCGAGAATAAATGCCGGGCGTGCGTGCACCGGGCCATGGCTCGGCGCGATCATGGCGATATTTTCCACGGCCAGCCGGTCGAGGTGTTTGGACACATGCTTGCGGTAAGGCATCATGATTTCGGCGTAATACATGCGCGCCGCGCGCTCCACCCGCGCCTCGTCGACGGCGAACAGGTCCGAGCAGGCGAGGTGCGAGCCGAGGAAATCGCAGGTAAACAGAATATTGTCCGGTTCGAGATAGGTCACCGTGCTATCCGGCCAATGCACCCAGGGCATCCACATAAAGCGCAAGGCGCTGTCACCCAGCGACAAGGTGTGATTATCCTGAATCAGGCCAAACATCTCGCGCGGCAGACCGAGCGCCGCGACCAGCAAGCTGCGGCATTTGGCGTTGGCCATCACCTTGGCTTCGGGGAAGGCGGCCAGCACCGCAGGGATCGCGCCGGCATGATCCAGTTCGGCGTGATTGGAGATAATGTAGTCCAGGCGCTCGAGCCCCAGGCTTTTCAGCGCCAGTACAAACTCCGCCGCCATCGATGGATGCACGGTGTCGATCAGCGCGGTTTTTTCACTTCCCTTGATCAGATAGGCGTTATAGCTGGTCCCTTCGGGCAGCGGCACCAGTTCATCGAACAATTTGCGATCCCAATCCTGCGCGGCCAACGAATAGACGTTGGGCTTGAGCTCCCTGACGATCATGATCCATCCCCTCGGCGACAACGTGAGTGAGGACATCCGTTCTGGCGCGGCTTTAATCCAGCCTGCGCGGCAGAACGAGGTCCCCTTCGCTGCACTATGGTGGCGGCGCTGGAGCGATACCATGCAATCGCGCCGTATTACCATTGACTGTCCCGTTTAGTGACAGCGCTGGCTATCGCGTGATCGCCCCGGATCTGACGGGCTAAAGCGCATTGGGCGCGGCAAGCCCCGCCAGAACCGCCGCCACATTGTCGAGCGCGGCAAAGCCCATTTGGTTACGCGCGTCCACGGTCGCGCTACCCATATGCGGCGTCAAAAAGACATTCGGCAATGCCGCCAGGCGCAGATCGAACTCAGGCTCTTGCCGGAATACATCCAGTCCGGCGGCGTAAAGCCGCCCCGACTGTAACGCCTCGATCAGCGCGTCTTCGTCCACCAGAGATCCGCGCGCCGCATTCACAAAGACCGCCCCCGGCGGCAACAGTTGAAACGCCTCGCGCGTCATCAGGGTTCCACTCCCTCCAGGCAGATGCAGGGTCAGGATGTCGCATTGCGGCAGCATGCGCGCCAATTCGGGCTCGAACTCGGCGCCTTGCTCCAGCTCCAGCTCCAGCGGCAAGCGCTGGCGATTGTTATAGATGATGCGCATGTTAAAGCCGCGCGCGCGGCGCGCAACCGCGCGACCGATGCGCCCCATACCGACAATTCCCAGGGTTTGACCGTTGACGCGCTTGCCCAGCATGTCGGGCAAACCAAACGACTGACGCCACCCCGCGCGCATGATCTGCTCATATTCGGCGGCGCGGCGGCAAGCGGCAAGAATCAACATCAAGGTGAGATCCGCGGTGCATTCGGTCACCGCGTCTGGCGCGTTGGTCACCACAATCCCCCTGGCGCGCGCCGCCGCAACATCCATATGGTCAACCCCGGCACCGGCGTTGGCGATGACACGCAAACTAGCCGGCAGTTGCTCAATATCGCGCGCGGTCAGCGCGGCCTTCGAGCCGATCAACACGGCCTGAATAGCCAGTTTACGGGTCAATTCGATCACCTGAGCCGCGTCCAGCTCCTGATCGAGAACCAGGGCGTCAAATTCACGGCGCGCGCGCTCGGCGACTGCCGGCGGGACCCGACGGGCCAATAACAAGCGCGGAGTTGCGGTGGTTTTTTCCATATCAAATACGCCTCATTGGCCGGGATCGCCGCACAGTCTGATGCGTGGAGCGGTTAAACAGTGCCAGCGCCACGACAACCCTCGCGCAACGCACAGATATGCAGGTAGGCTAGGAGCATAGCATTCTGAGTTCCTTGATCGACAAAAAAATCCCTCTGCGCGCTCATCCGGCACAGAGGGATTCTTATCTCCATTCAGGGGGACAGCGTCCCCCAAGCCCGACTTAAGCTTTCGCCGAAGCGGCCACTTCAGGCGCCAGGGTGTTGGCTTGCGCCAGACGTTCCGCCGCGCGACGCTTGTTCACCGAATGCGAAATCCAGGCAAACAGCGGGATCGACAGCAACATGGTCAACGACCCGTAGTACACGGCGGGCTGGCCCGAACCCGACAGAATATAGAAGCTGAAGCCAATACCGATCAAGCTCACCGTGCCGTAGGTAATATATTCCTTGCCAACGATATTGCAGTTTTTCATGATCGGGAAGATCGATGCCGCGGCCAAGATGTAAGGCACCACGTTAGTGAACACGCACAGCAGCGAAATCACCTGAAACTCCGACGCCAGCGACGGAGAGATCGACAGATAGCCCACAATACTCATCAGTACGGCGGTAAACAGCATGCCCTTGAATGGAGTGCCGTGTTTATTGGTTTCGGCAAAGAACTTGGGGAACATACCATCGTCGGCAATCGCCTTTTGCACCTGACCGGTAGTCAGAATCCAGCTGTTCAGACAAGCGAAGCTGGCCACAATCGCGCAGATGCTGACGAACGATCCGGCCCACTTGCCGAACATGATTTGCGCCACCATGCTGAACGGCGCGGCCGAGGTCGCCAGTTGCTTGGCGGGAACCACACCCATGATCGCCAGGGTAGCCAAAATGTAGAGCACCATCGCAAACAGCGTACCAATGATGGTCGCCAACGGAACATTGCGCTTTGGATTTTCCACCACACCAGACACCACGCAAGCCGCTTCAAATCCCAGATAGGCCCACATGGTCAGCGAGGTTGCCGACATCATGGCGCTCCAGTCGCTCTTGCCGGAAATGTTCCAGTTGCTGGTGATGTAAGCCGGGTGAAAGTAGAACCAGCCAAAGAATGCCATCCCACCCACCGGAATAATCACCCCCAACGCGGTAAATTTTTGAATGTTCCCAATGAAGCCCGCGCCGGGGTAGTTCAAGAAGGTAAAGAACCAGATCACCCCGATCGCCACCATGCCGCCGACTACTGGATCCTTGAGCACTGGCCAGAAATAAGACATATAACCCACGCCGGCGACCGAGATAGCAACGTTGGCAATCCACAGGGTCAGCCAGTAACACCAGGTTTCAGTGAAAGCGGCATATTCACCCAGGCCATCGCGGGTAAAAGCATACAAACCGCCCTCTTTCGGACATAAAAAAGAGAGTTTAGAGAAAGCCACCGCCAACGCGACCGAACCGATCGTTGACAGCACCCAACCAAAAATACTGATAGAACCAATGGCTGCCAAGCTGGCGGGCAACATAAAAATCCCGGCGCCCATCATGCAGGTTGTGACTAGGACTATCAGTGAAAATAGCCCCATTTTCGTCGATTTAGCTGACATTTACTGCTCCCAATGAACGGCAAAACTCGATAAAGACGGTAGAGACCAGACTTGCTATGGTTATTTTCAAAAAGCGCATAGCCTCCATCCAATCCACTTGCGGCCGCGCGTCGGAGGGTTGCGAAGCCAACGCACGCCTGAGTGACCTGACCATGCTAACCGCCGTCCAGAGGGGCCAATATGCTATATCAGAATTTGCTCATGATAAATTTGCATTCCATTCTGGATACAAACTTGTATTCTTTCAGGTATGGGGGAATTTTTCGGTAAGAAACAAGACCAACTGCTGAAGGAGTTCGGCAAATGAGCAATCAACCATTCACCGCTAGCAAGAGCCGCGACCACAGCGCTAGCGAGAACATGAAGCTGCGCTCCAGCCTGATGAGCGCGCTCAAGGAATTTATCATCCGCAGTCGCCTGAACCAGGTCGACGCGGCAAAGCTGTTTGGCATCACACAACCGCGGGTATCCAACCTGATGCGTGGCAAAACCACGCTGTTCGGTCTCGATACCCTGGTCAATATGGCGGCATGCGCTGGTTTGCAGGTGCAAATCAGCGTTCTGATGTCGGCTTAACGTCTAGCCAGAGGCAGTCCCCAATGCCGCGAAAATCGACAAACGTCATTGGCGCGGAGCCTTTGGCAACCGCGCCCAACCTTGGGGGCATGGCGTAGCTTGCAATCGCCGCAGGCATTGCAACACCCACTCCCGCATGCCATTGCCGCGGTGCCCGGCCATCTTCTACCGTAGTAAATCCAAACACGTCATTACATTCGCCACCAGAAATGCCTATGGTATTTTTTGGCGTCTCCACTATTGTTAAACCTCAAACCGCTTGGCGCCGCCAAGCCCATTATCTTCACTGGCAGGAGGTTGCATGCAGTCTGCGCTCCAAGCATCCAGCGCCCCCGCGCCGACCAGCCAAGCCGCGCAAACACTCAGCGCGACACGCCCGCTGGTCACTTTCTCACTGGGAGGCGCCGCCTTCGCCTTGCCGCTCGAACAAGTGCTAAGGAGCGTGCGCGCCGTGACCATCACCCCGCTGCCACAAGCCCCCGAGATCATCTGCGGCATTGTCAACCTGCAAGGTGGCATCCTCCCGGTGGTCAACCTGCGACAACGCCTGGGAATGGTCGAACACGAACTGGCGCTCAGTGACCAATTACTGATCGCACAGAGCGCCACACGGCGCTTGGCCATCATCGTCGACGCGGTCAACGGCGTGGCTGACTATCCGCTACAGGACTTCATCGCGATCGACACCGTCGTCGGCGGCACGCGTTATGTAAGTGGAGTAGTCAAAGCGCCAGATGGCATGATGCTGATTCACGATCTGGACCGCCTGCTCTCGCTGGAAGAAGAAGCGGGACTGGAAGCCGCTTTGTTCCCAGCGCACTGATCCCGCCATGATCGACACCGTTTCCGAACAGAGGCTCGAACAATGCAGCGGCTTTCTGGCGAGCCAAATGGGACTGTATTTTCCCCGGGAACGCTGGCTGGACCTACTGCGCGCTCTGGAGCGGATGGCGCCAACACTCGGACTCGAGAACAGTGCGGCGGCCATCGAGTGGCTGCTGAATACGCCATTGGACCAGCAGCGCATCGAGATCATCGCCAGTTATCTCACCGTCGGCGAAACCTATTTCTATCGAGAACCGGCGGTATTTGCCGCGCTTGAAAACCAAATACTGCCCGACTTGATCTCGGCGCGGCGCGCCGAGGGCCGACGACAACTGCGCATCTGGAGCGCCGGCTGCTGCAGTGGCGAAGAGCCCTATAGCATCGCCATGCTGCTGAGCCGCCTGCTCCCCGATCTGGAACAATGGAATATTACCTTGCTCGCGACCGACATCAATCCGCAATTTCTAGCCAAGGCGCGTCAGGGGGAATACCGCGATTGGTCGTTTCGCGGCACGCCAGACTGGATGCGCAACGGCTATTTCGAAGCCGGCGTGGCGGGCAGCGCTAGGGTCATCGCTCACATTCGCCGCCTGGTGCATTTCGATTATTTGAATTTGATGGATGATGCCTATCCGGCGCTCGACAACCATACCAATGCCATGGACATCGTGTTCTGCCGCAACGTCCTGATGTATTTCCAGAGTGACGCCATGCAGGCGGTGCTGGAAAAAATTCGCCGCGCGCTAATCGACGGCGGCTGGCTGGTGATCAGCCCGACCGAGGCCAGCGCCAGAATGCGCGCCCTCTTCACGCCAGTCGGTTTTACCGACGCCATGCTTTACCGCAAGGACGAGCGGCAGCCCGCCGCGCAAGCCTGGCCGTTACTCGATATCGTTACGCGCTGGACGCCGCCTCCGCTGGAAGTTCCGCCCGCCATCGACGCGAGGGCAGAACCCAGGCCTCTGCCCACAGTCCAGCCCGCGCCTGAGCCCGCCCAAACCCCATCCACGCTCGCGCTGGCGGCGCGCGCCTGTGCCAACCGGGGTCAGCTCGACGAGGCCTACCGCTGCTGCACTGAAGCCATCGCGCACGACAAGCTCAACCCCGGACTACGCTATCTGCTCGCGTCCATTCTGACCGAACAGGGACGGCACGCGCCAGCGGCCAACGCGCTCAAACAAGCGCTCTACCTCGACCAGAACCACGTGCTGGCCCATTTTGCGCTAGGCAACTGCTACCGACGCCAAGAACAGATGGAGGCTTCCTCGCGGCACTTTGCCCACGCGCGCGAATTACTGGCGCACTACGCTCCCGAGCATCTACTTCCCGATGCGGATGGCCTGAGCGCCGGCCGATTGCTCGAAATCATCAACCACCAGGAGAAGCGCTGATGGCAGCAACTCGCAAACCCGCGAGCATCGACTGGGCACAGGTGCGCCACCGTCTGGAAGTCGCGGGACAGCAACTGGACGAAGAATTCGCGCCCAGCGCTGGCGCGCGCGCCGCCATTCTTGAGCAACGCGCGCGCCGCCTGGCCATCGAACCGCCCCCGCCCCCGGGGCCGAGTTTCGAGGCGCTGGAGTTCATGCTGGCGCGCGAACACTACGCGCTGGAGACCTGCTGGATACGCGAGGTATTCCCCTTGCGGGAGTACACCATACTGCCCGGCGCCCCTGACTTCGTGCTCGGCATCATTCACGTACGCGGTCGCATCGTTTCGGTACTGGATCTCAAAAAATTCTTCGAGCTGCCATCCATTGGCTTATCCGACTTAAACAAAGTGATCATTCTCGGCAACCATGAAATGGAGTTTGGCATTCTCGGCGACTCGATTCTAGGAGTGCGCCGCTTTGCGCGCGATGATCTTCAAGCCGCCTTGCCCACGCTCAGCGGAATTCGCGCCGACTACCTGATGGGCATCACCCGACAACGCGAAGTGGTACTGGACGGACTCAAGCTGCTGACCGACCCGGCCATCGTCATCGAGGCCAGCGTGGCATAACCCACAGGCTCTGCAACGCCATCACAGAGAAAAGGACCTGCCTTGAAATCGTCAATCGGCAACAAAATTGGGGCGGCATTCGTAGCGATTTTGCTGGTCATGCTGGTCGTGGGTAGCACCGCGTACCAGAGCACGGTCAGGCTCACCGAGGCCGCCGCCTGGGTCACGCGTTCCTACCAGATACGCGCATTGCAAGATGATCTACAGTCCACATTAAAAGACGCGGAAACCGGTCAGCGCGGGTTTCTCATCACCGGCGCGGCGCGTTATCTAGAGCCTTACCAGGCGGCGCGGCAAACCATCGGCAACGATCTGGCTACAGCTAAGCGGCTAATAGTCGATCCGGCGCAGCAACAACGTCTGCAGCAGTTGCAGCCGCTGGTCGCCGCTAAGTTGGCCGAGCTCCAGCAAACCATAGACCTGCGACGCGACCAGGGCTTCGATGCGGCGCGCCGGGTGGTGCTGACCGATAAAGGCAAGCTGGCGATGGACCAGATTCGCGCGCTGGTGCGCGAGATGGACGACGCTGAACAGGCCTTGCTGCAGCAGCGCACCCAGGAAGCCCAGGCCACAGCGCAAAACACCCTGCTGACGATTTCGCTCGGCATGCTGGGCGCCGCGCTTCTGGCGGGCACGATCGGTCTGTATCTCAGTCGGCACATTGCAAAACCATTGAACAATCTCACCAGACAAGCGATTCGCATTGCCGCCGGCGATATCGCGCAGAGCCCGGTCGGCGCACTGCGCCGCGACGAGATCGGCGTCCTTGAAACCCAGTTCAACCTTATGGTCGAGTCGTTGCAGGCCAAGGTTGATATTGCCCGTAAAATCGCCACCGGCGACTTGCGCATCGATATGCAACTGCAATCGGCGGACGATGTTCTGGGGAGCGCGCTGGAAACCATGGTGGCGTCGTTGAAGACCAAGGTCGACATTGCCGACAAAATCGCCACCGGCGACCTGCGCGTCAATCTGCAACTGCAATCCGACAGCGATGTACTGGGCAATGCGCTGGCGTCCATGGTCAAAAACCTGCGCGAAATGACCCGCGAAGTCAGCGAGGGGGTGAAGGTCTTGACCACCTCGGCCAGTGAAATTCTGGCCGGCACCACCCAAGTCGCCGCTGGAGCGACCGAGACCGCCACCGCCATGGCGCAAACCGCGACCACGGTGGAAGAAGTTAAGCAGACGGCCATATTGGCCAATCAAAAAGCCAGGTTGGTGGCCGATACCGCGCAGAAAGCGGCGCAGATCTCGCAAGCCGGCCGCAAATCGGTGGAAGACACCATGGAGGGGATTGAACGCATCCGAGAACAAATGGGGCAAATTGCCGAAAGCATCGTGCGCTTGTCGGAACAGGGACAGGCAATCGGCGAGATCATCGCCACGGTCAATGATTTGTCCGAACAATCGAACCTGTTGGCGGTCAACGCCGCGATTGAAGCCGCCAAAGCCGGTGAACATGGGCGCGGTTTCGCGGTGGTGGCGCAAGAAGTGAAAAGTCTGGCCGAGCAGTCCAAACAGGCCACGGCGCAGGTGCGCTCGATTCTCGGAGACATCCAGAAAGCCACCAGCAGCGCGGTGCTTTCCACCGAGCAGGGCACCAAGGCGGTGGACGCCGGCGTGCGTCAATCGCAAGAAACCGGCGAAGCCATCCGCCAACTCACCGAGAGCATTGCCGAGAGCGCGCAGTCGGCCAATCAGATTGCGGTCTCGGCGCAGCAGCAACTGGCGGGTATGGATCAGTTGGCGCAGGCCACCGAGAGCATCAAGGTGGCGACCGCGCAAAACCTGGACAGCACGCGCCAAACCGAGACCGCCGCGCGTAATCTGCATCAACTTGGACAGAAACTCGAACAGTTGGTCGGACGCTACAGTATTTGACGCAGCGGCCTAATGTGATCATTACCCATTGCGATCCAGAGAAAGGGCATGCCTTGAAAACGTCTATCGGCGGCAAAATTTGGGCCGCGTTTATTTCGATCTTGCTAGTGATGCTGGTCGTCGGCGTCACTAGCTACCAAAGCACCGCCAAACTGACCGAAACGGCCGCCTGGGTCACGCGCACCTACCAGGTGCGCGCCCTGCTCGCGGATCTGCAGTCCACCCTGAAAGACGCCGAAACCGGTCAGCGCGGGTTTCTCATCACCGGCGCGCCGCGTTATCTGGACCCCTACCAAGCGGCGCTAAAAACCATAGACAGCGAGCTGGCCGCGCTCAAACAGCTCATTATCGTCCCGACACAGCAACAACGCATGGAACAACTTCAGCCGCTGATCGCCGCTAAGCTGGCCGAGCTCAAACAAACCATAGACTTGCGGCGCGATCAGGGCTTCGAGCCAGCGCGCCGAGTGGTGCTGACCGATAAAGGCAAGCTGGTGATGGACCAGATTCGCGCGTTGGTGGCGGAGATGGACGGCGCGGAACTGGCTTTGCTACAACAACGGACTTTGGACGCTCAGACCACAGCACAAAACACGCTGGACACCATCGCCATCGGGGTACTGGGCGCGGCGCTGCTGGCGGGCGCGCTCGGTCTGTTTCTCAGTCGACATATCGCCAGGCCATTGACTGAACTTACCGGACAAGCGACCAGAATCGCCAGCGGTGACATCGCGCAGAGTCCGGTCGGCGCGCCGCGCCGCGATGAGATCGGCGTGCTTGAAACCCAGTTCAACTGCATGGTCGAATCGTTGCAGGCCAAGGTTGATATTGCCCACAAAATCGCCACCGGCGACCTGCGCGTCAATTTGCAACTGCAATCCGACAGCGATGTACTGGGCAAGGCACTGGCGTCCATGGTCAAAAACCTGCGCGAAATGACCCGCGAAGTCAGCGAGGGGGTGAAGGTCTTGACCACCTCGGCCAGTGAAATTCTGGCCGGCACCACCCAAGTCGCCGCTGGAGCGACCGAGACCGCCACCGCCATGGCGCAAACCGCGACCACGGTGGAAGAAGTTAAGCAGACGGCCATATTGGCCAATCAAAAAGCCAGGTTGGTGGCCGATACCGCGCAGAAAGCGGCGCAGATCTCGCAAGCCGGCCGCAAATCGGTGGAAGACACCATGGAGGGGATTGAACGCATCCGAGAACAAATGGGGCAAATTGCCGAAAGCATCGTGCGCTTGTCGGAACAGGGACAGGCAATCGGCGAGATCATCGCCACGGTCAATGATTTGTCCGAACAATCGAACCTGTTGGCGGTCAACGCCGCGATTGAAGCCGCCAAAGCCGGTGAACATGGGCGCGGTTTCGCGGTGGTGGCGCAAGAAGTGAAAAGTCTGGCCGAGCAGTCCAAACAGGCCACGGCGCAGGTGCGCTCGATTCTCGGAGACATCCAGAAAGCCACCAGCAGCGCGGTGCTTTCCACCGAGCAGGGCACCAAGGCGGTGGACGCCGGCGTGCGTCAATCGCAAGAAACCGGCGAAGCCATCCGCCAACTCACCGAGAGCATTGCCGAGAGCGCGCAGTCGGCCAATCAGATTGCGGTCTCGGCGCAGCAGCAACTGGCGGGTATGGATCAGTTGGCGCAGGCCACCGAGAGCATCAAGGTGGCGACCGCGCAAAACCTAGACAGCACGCGCCAAACCGAGACCGCCGCGCGTAACCTGCATCAACTTGGACAGAAACTCGAACAGTTGGTCGGACGCTACAGTATTTGACGGGGAAGCAAAATGGCCGCAAATAGTGATAACGACAAACTGCTCAAGCGCTTGCTGGCGATCTTCGAGATCGAAGCCTCCGAGCATTTGAAGAGCATGTCGTCCTTGTTACTGGAGATGGAAAAAACCGCGACGCTTAGCCAGCAACCTTCCTTGGTGGAAAGCCTGTTCCGCGAGGCGCATAGCCTCAAGGGCGCGGCACGCTCGGTCAATCTGTCGTCGATCGAGACCCTGTGCCAAGCGCTGGAAAGCGCGCTGTCCACGCTCAAGCAGCGATTGTTGCCGGCGGTGCTGCCTGCGCGCTGGTTTGCCACCGTCTATGGCGCCATGGATGCGTTGGAAAACCTGCTGACCCAGACCCTGACAGCGCAAACGCCACCCGATACCAGCGCCCTGCTCGACATCGTGCGCCAACTGAAAGACCTGCCGCTGACCGAGGGCGGCGCGACGCCGCCCATCACCGCGATTCTAGTCACGCCCACCCCCGCCAAGCCCGCACCGGTCGCCTCGACGCCGACCACGCCCGCCACCGTCTCCCCCATGGCCACGGCGCCCGAGCGCCCCGCGCAGCCTGCGCCCATTGGCACCGAGACCGTACGCATCTCGACCACTCGACTCACCGCGCTGCAGGTTCACGCCGAAGATCTCTTGGCCTACAAGTTCAGCGCCGGGCACTGGGTGGCCGAACTGCGGGGTCTGAGCGCGGAAATGGCGCAATCGCAAAAAACCCGTGTCCGGATGGCGCGTGATGCCCGCGCTATCCGGCGCGGGCGAGAAAAACACAGCAAGGCCTGGGACAATAAATTATGGCAGGGACTCGACAAGCTGTTCGACGCCATCGAGAGCGAAGAGCGAGTGTCAAAGGTCCTCGGGGACAAGTTGGCTGTACTGGAACGCCAGGCGGAACAAGAGCGGCGCGCGTTGAGCGGCATGGTTGACGGACTGCAAGGCGATATCCGCCAGGCACTGATGTTGCCGTTCTCATCCCTGTTGGAACTGATGCCCAAACTGGTGCGCGATCTGGCGCGCGATCTGGGCAAGGAAGTGGAATTGCGCATCGAGGGCGCATCGATTGAAATCGACCGGCGCATTCTGGAGCAAATGAAAGACCCATTAATCCATCTGATCCGCAACGCCATCGATCACGGCATCGAAACCGCGGACGCGCGACGCCGTTGCAACAAGCCAGTACCGGCTCAAATTGTGATCGACATCGCGCCCCTGGAAGGCAACCGCGTCGAACTGGTCGTGAGCGACGACGGCGCGGGGGTCAATCTGGATAAACTCAAGCACAGCGCCTGCAAGCTGGGATTGATCACGGCCGACGCGGCAGCCACGCTGGAGACCCCGGCCGCACTGGCGCTGATGTTCGAGTCTGGTCTCACCACCAGCCCGATTCTGACCGATCTCTCCGGACGGGGTCTGGGCCTGGCCATCGTGCGCGAGAAAGTCGAAAAACTCGGCGGCGGCATCCACGCGCAAGCAGGAGAGAGCGGCGGCACTCGGTTTTGCATGGTGCTGCCCACCTCGCTCGTCACCTTCCACGGCCTGCTGGTCGAGGTCGCGCAGCAACAATTTGTACTGCCGTCGCAGAACGTCGAACGGGTATTGCGCCTCTCCAGCACCAAGGTCAAAACCGTGGAAAACCGCCCGGCGGTGGAAATCAGCGGCCAGGCCGTGGCTCTGGTCTGGCTGGCCGAAGTACTGGGGCTACCGGCGACCGACGCCGACAGTACTCATCTGCAACTGGTGGTCCTGAGCACCGCCGGCGGGCGCATCGCCTGCGCCGTCAGCGCCATCCTTGGCGATCAGGAGGTGCTGGTAAAAAGCCTGGGCCCGCAATTGCGCCGCCTGCCAAATATCGCGGGCGCCACCGTGTTGGGCCCGGGGCGCGTGGTGCCGATTCTCAACGTAGCCGATCTATTGAAATCTGCGCAGCGCATCCGACCATTGGCCGCCACCCTGCGCGCGGCGCCAAGCCCGGCGCCACGTCAGCTGTCACTCTTGGTCGCGGAAGATTCAGTCACCGCGCGCACTCTACTGAGAAATATTCTGGAAACCGCCGGCTATCTGGTCACTACGGCGGTGGATGGCATTGATGCGCTCACCTCCCTGCGTAGCGAGCCCTTCGATCTGGTGGTGTCCGACGTGGAAATGCCGCGCATGGACGGCTTCGAACTCACGGCGCGCATTCGCGCCGATCAAGCGTTGACGCATTTGCCGGTGGTCCTGGTCACGGCGCTCGAATCGCGCGAACACAAAGAACGCGGGATTGAAGTTGGCGCCAATGCTTACATCGTCAAAAGCAGCTTTGACCAAAGCAATCTGTTTCAGGTGATTCGGAGGCTGACATGAGCGCGAGCCAGCCCATCGCACACGCCAGCACACTGCCAGGCGCAAGAATTCACGTTCTACTGGTGGATGACTCGCCAGTGGCGCGCCTGCTACTGAGTACCCTGATCGATAACGATCCGCGCTTGAGTCTGGTCGGCGTGGTCCACAATGGAGAAGAAGCGGTAGAGGCCGCCGCGCGCCTGCAACCCGATGTAATCGTCATGGACATCCACATGCCCAAGCTCAACGGTTTCGAGGCGGCGCGGCGCATCATGGAAACCTGTCCGACGCGCATCGTCATGGTCACCGCCAGCACCGACCCGAATGAACTGGCGTCGACCTTTGCCGCGCTTGAAGCCGGCGCTCTAACTGTACTGGCCAAGCCCGCGGGCCCGGGCGACCCCGCTTTCAAACCCCTAGCGGCCGCCTTCACCCAGGCAATCAAACTGATGTCCGAAGTGCCAGTGGTGCGCCGCTGGCCACGCGCTAACGTGTCAGCGGCCACGCCGAGCGCGCCGCTCTGCGTTTCACCGCGCGCGCGGGTGCGCGTGGTAGCGCTTGGCGCATCCACCGGCGGCCCCGTGGTCCTGCGGGATATCCTGACGCGCTTGCCTAAAGATTTTCCCGTGCCGTTGTTGATCGTCCAGCACATCTCGGCCGGCTTCACCGACGGCTTTGCCGCATGGCTGGCCCAAGCCTCGGGTTTCCCGGTACGGGTGGCGCGGCACAATGAACCGATCCAGCCGGGCATGGCCTACATTGCGCCCGACGGCCTGCAGATGCAGCTACTGCAAAGCGGGAAAATCAATCTGGTCGATGCGCCGGCGGAGCACAGTTTAAAGCCCTCGGTATCCTTTCTATTTCGCTCAATCGCAGCCAACTTCGGGCCGGCCGCCATCGGCGTGTTACTGACCGGCATGGGGCGAGACGGCGCCCAGGAACTCAAGAACATGCACGATGCTGGCGCGGTCACCATCGCGCAAGATGCCGACAGCTCCATCGTATTCGGCATGCCCGGCGAAGCGATCAAACTCGGCGCCGCCGACTTCGTACTGGCGGCCGAGGCCATTGCCGCAACCTTGTCCCGGCTGGTGGCGCGCCCGCCGGACCCCCCCGGCGCGCCCCTCACCCCCCTCTCTCGTGCACCTCTCACATAAGCGAGTCGACCATGCCCAATCAGACGAAGGCCTCCGAAGTCGAGATTTTGGTCGCCGAAGATAGCCCAACCCAGGCGGAACAACTCAGGCAGCTGTTAGAGGAACAAGGTTTCCAGGTCTCGGTCGCCATCAATGGCCGCGCGGCCCTCGACGCCGCGCGCCAACACCCGCCGACCTTGGTGATCACCGATGTGGTCATGCCGGAAATGAACGGCCATGAACTGTGCGCGGCGCTTAAGAGCGACCCTGGACTGAAAGACATTCCAGTGATCATGGTCACCACCCTGGCCGGCATACAGGATATCGCCGAGAGTCTGAAGTGCGGCGCCGACAACTTCATTCGCAAACCCTACAATCCAAAGACCTTGTTGGCGCGCATCGAATACATTCTGCTCAACCTGGAGATGCGTAAGAACAATCGAACCCAGATCGGCATGGAAATCTATCTGGGCGGCAACAAACATTTCATCGCCTCGGGCCGGGAGCAGATCATCGACTTGCTGATCTCGACTTACGAAGAAGCGGTGCAGATGAACAAGGAGCTCCAGCATCAGCGCAATACCATCGAACGCTCAAATCTCACGCTACAGGTGCTGTATGGCATTGCCGCCGATTTGAACCGGGCATCGACCGAAAACGAAGTCTGCGAACAGGCGCTGCGTGGTCTGCTTTGTCTGCCCGTACTGCGCGCGGGATGGGTGGTTCTGAATGCGGGAGAAGGGGTTGAACGCACGATTGTCGCCGGTCATCTACCCGCCGGCATGCCCACCGCTTCATCGCTACCCGCCGGCGGGGCATCGCAGCGCGCGGCGCGCATGATCGAGAACGACCCTAGTGAGTTCCCCACCGAGGGCGACAGCCAAGCACCTGCCCATGCCGGTGTTCCGCTCGCCATCGGTCACCAGAACCTGGGCGTTTTACATGTGGTGGGACACAGCCACACCAGCATCGGCGAGGACGACTTGCGCATGCTGGAAGTAGTCAGCGATCAGATTGCGACCGCCTTGCAGCGCGTAGAACTGTACCGTCGCCAGCAAATATTGATCGAACAACGCACCGCCGCGCTCGATGCCTTGCACAGCAAAGAAGAAGAACTGCGCGCCATTGTTGAAAATCAGGCCGATGGCGTGCTCACCATCGATACCCAAGGCGTCGTGCGCAGCGCCAACCAGGCAATGGCGCGGATTCTGGGCTATGCACCCGACGAGTTGGTCGGCAATAACATCACGATGTTGATGCCGGAATCCGAGCGCAATACCCACCACACGCATATCGAGCGCTATCTGCGCACCGGTCAAGCCCACATTATCGGCATCTCGCGAGAAGTTGAGGGCGTACACAAAAGCGGCGAGCCCATCGCGCTGGATCTGGCGATCAGCGAATATCGCGTACAGCAAGAACGCTTTTTTGTCGGCACCTTCCACGACATTCGCGAGCGCAAGCGCACCATCGAAGAACTGACCCAGGCGCGGGCCAGCGCCGAAGACGCCAACCACGCCAAGGCCCGCTTTCTCGCCGCCATGAGCCATGAGATCCGCACGCCGATGAATGGCGTCATTGGCATGATCGACGTGCTGCACCAAAGCAGCCTCAAGGGCTATCAGGTTGAGATGGTGGATCTGATTCGCGATTCGGCCTTTTCCTTGTTGACCATCATCAATGACATTCTGGACTTCTCCAAGATTGAAGCGGGCCGGCTGGAGGTCGAAAATACACCGATTGAGCTGGCGGAAGTGCTGGAAAAAGCGGGGGGGCTGATGGACAACCTGGCCGGCCGCAATGGGGTCGAACTGACCCTGTTCGCCGACCCGGAGATTCCGGTAATCGTCATGGGAGACGCCCTGCGCATAGGCCAGGTACTACTGAATCTGATCAGCAATGCCATCAAGTTTTCCAGCGGACTCACCAGGCCGGGTCGGGTCGAGCTGCGCACCCGCCTGCTCGACCGTGATCCGGCGCATCTCAGAGTGGCGTTTCAAGTGAAAGACAATGGCATCGGTATCGATACGGAGACGATGAAGCGCTTGTTCACCCCTTTCGTCCAAGCAGAGGTCTCCACCTCGCGCCGCTACGGCGGCACCGGACTCGGGCTGGTAATTTCATGCAATCTGGCACACCTGATGGGCGGAGAGATCCAGGTGGAAAGCGAGCCCGACCAAGGATCAACCTTCACCCTGAATCTTCCCTTTACCCCGGCGCCGCCCCCGGAGCCAGTATCAAGCGTCAACCCTCTGGTCGCCGGACTATCATGCATGGTCGTCGGCCCAGCCAACAGCCTGGTGGCTGATCTGGCGCGTTACATCACACACGCCGGCGCTCAAGTACAACAAGCGGACAATCTGGCGCGGGCTTGTGATCTGGCGCATCACTGCGCCCCGGGGATATGGGTCTGGGTGATCGACGCCGCCGGCGATGAGCTGCCATCACTGCAACTTCTACGCGCCGCGGCATGGAGCGATCAGAGCGGGGTCGATGTCCGTTTTGTGGTGCTCGGACGCGGCCACTGCCGCCGACCGCACTGGCTGGACGCGGCGCGCGTGACGGTCGACGGCAACGCGCTCAAGTGCTCCGTCTTGTTGCGCGCGGTGGCGATTGCCGCCGGTCGGGTCCAGGGCGAAGAAGCGGAGGAGGAGAGCAGAATGGAAGCGACATTCGCTCTGCCGCCGCGCGAGGATGCACAACGGCGCAATCGGCTGATTCTGGTCGCGGAAGACAATGAAACCAACCAGCAAGTGATTCTACGTCAGTTGGCGCTGCTCGGTGTCGCGGCCGACATTGCCACTGACGGCGTCAAAGCACTGGAAGGGTGGAAAAGCGGCAAATACGCGTTGTTGCTTACCGACCTGCAGATGCCACTGATGGATGGCTATCAACTGGCGCAAACTATCCGCGCCGCGGAAACGCCGCCACGGCACATCCCGATCATTGCGCAGTCCGCTAACGCTCAGCGCAGTGAGGCCACGCAATGTCGGGCGGCGGGCATTGATGACTTCTTAAGCAAGCCAACCCCGCTGGATAGCCTGAAAGCCATGCTCGACAAGTGGCTGCCGCCGCTCGTCGAAGATCTCGCCAGCTCGCCAGCGGTTGATGTGAGCGTACTGCAGGATCTGATCGGTAAAGACCCGGAGTTGATCACCAAATTTTTACAGGAGTTCTGTTCGGCCGCGGCGATGATTGCCGAGAAACTCCATCGCGCCGGCCAGGCGGACGACCTGATCACGGGCGCGGCCCAGGCGCACAAGCTCAAATCCTCCGCGCGCGCGGTCGGCGCGTTGCGCCTTGGCGATTGGTGCGCCGAAATCGAACAAGCCTGCGTCGGTCAACTGACGTCAAAATTTCATGAGCTGCTGCCCTGTTTCGAGGTCGAGCTCAAGGCGGTGTTTGAACTCTTGGCGCGACGACAGGATACGGTATAGTGCTCCCGCCGCAACTCACGCATGGTCATCGACTAGCTCCTCGATGACCATGCCATTCGGCGCAGCCCCAGGAGAGTCGATTGTCTAGATCACAACGCTTATTGCAACTGATTCAGCTGTTGCGCAGTCATCGTTTCCCGGTCGCCGGCGCGCAACTGGCCGCGACGTTGGGCATCAGCCTGCGCACGCTGTATCGCGACATTGGTACTTTGCAGGAACAGGGGGCCCGGATTGAAGGTGAGCCAGGATTAGGCTACGTGCTGCGCCCTGGGTTTATGCTGCCGCCGCTGATGTTTAGCGAAGAAGAAATTGAAGCGTTAGTCCTGGGATCACGCTGGGTCGCCCAGCGCACCGATCATCGACTCAGCGCCGGAGCGCAAAGCGCGCTCACCAAGATTGCCTCCGTGCTGCCGCCAGACTTACGGCTGGCGCTTGATGCCAACGCCTTACTCGTCGGCCCCGCGCCCCATCAGATCAGCGAAACGGTCGATGTATCGCTGATTCGCCAAGCCATCCGCGCGGAACATAAGGCCACCATTCGGTATTGCGATCTAAAAGGGATTGAATCCAGCCGCACCATTTGGCCGTTTGCTCTTGGTTATTTCGATCATGTGCGCGTACTGGTGGCATGGTGTGAGTTGCGCGCGGGATTTCGCCACTTTCGCACTGATCGGATTATGGGTTTAACCCAGGAACCACAGCGCTATCCACAACGTCGCCAGGCACTACTCAAACAATGGCGTGAAATTGAGTGCATCCCATCTCAGTAGCTAAGGATCCTCATCACTACTGACAGAAATTGACAGTAGCGCACGATACCCTGGTCATCACTTAACCCGATGGAGTCTAGTATGCCCAGCCCGAATTTCATAATTCTGTATGTCTCCGATCCACGTCAGAGCGCCGACTTTTACGCGCGCCTCTTGAATCTTGCCCCGGTGGAAGCCTCCGATACATTTGCCCTGTTCGCGCTAGAGTCGGGGGGGATGTTGGGCTTGTGGTCGAAACACACGGTTGAACCCGCCGCCACGGCAAGTGGAGGTGGCGCAGAAGTGGCATTTTCGGTCGCGGATAGCGCGATGGTGAACCGCCTGTTTGCCACATGGAGCCAGCATGGACTGGTTATCGCGCAAGCACCGATCGAGATGGATTTTGGCTATACCTTTGTCGCTCTAGATCCCGATGAACACCGCTTGCGGGTGTTTACCCCCACGGCGCCATAAGTCGCGATGAAATGACCGCGGATCCGTAGGGCGCACTTGAAGAGTGCGCCCTACGGATCCGCGGTAGTCAGCGGCATCGGCACAAGTACCGATTGACAGTTTCAATTAACAAGCCCATTCTGATTGACCAGCCTGATAGAGACATTCTCGAATCCGGTCTGGCTCACCCGGCATCCTTTCGCGCGCAGCGCACTTCGACATCGGTCCGTCGACACTCAGCACTTTCACGGTAGTTCTAAAAAAGGACCTTACGTGGCTAACTCGGCTCATCGTGGGATGCGTGCGGCTATTCGACGCGATTGCGACCTTCAGCGGCTGGTAAACTTCAGCTTTGCCCTTGAATCCATGGGTTCGATCTTGTGATCGGCGCATCGCGGGTTTTCAGCACGGTACGGGAATGGGTACAGCGCAGCCTTCCACGACGCTCCCCCACGGCGCTTCAAGAAGAAGAAGCACCGTTGCGCTCGGATTTGTTCAGCGCGGATCAGATGGAACAGCATGGCAAGGTGCTGGCGCTGTCACACCAAACCACGTCGCTGCGCGCGCCGGATCAACTCTTGGCGCGCTTGGCGGCCAATGGCAGTGTATTGGCTCGGGTCTGCGCGTTGTTGTCCGAGGGTGCGCCCACTGCGCGGCGTTCAACACCAGCGGCAGAGTGGCTGCTCGACAACATTCATCTGATCGAAGAACAGATCCGCACCACCAAGCGCCACCTGCCTCCCGGCTATAGCCGTGAATTGCCGCGCCTGACGCACGGACCTTCAGCCGGTCGTCCGCGGGTGTATGACATCGCTCTGGAAATCATTTCACACGGCGATGGCCGCATAGACACCGAAGGGCTGGGTCGATTTTTAGCGGCCTACCAAACCGTCACCGATCTCAAGTTGGGAGAACTGTGGGCGGTGCCCATCATGCTGCGTCTGGCGGCGATTGAGAATCTGCGCCGTGTGGGCGTGCGCGTCGCCGCCAGTTGGAACGAGCGCAACCTGGCCGAAACCTGGGCCGATCAAATGACCGAGGTCGCCGAAAACGACCCGAAAAGTTTGATCCTGGTGATCGCCGACATGGCGCGCTCTAATCCGCCGATGGTCAGCGCGTTTGTCGCCGAGCTGGCGCGACGCTTGCAAGGACGCGGGCCGGCGCTCGCCTTGCCGTTGACCTGGATCGAACAACGGCTGGCCGAGCTGGGTTTGACGATTGAGCAGATGGTCCGGGCGGAAAATCAACGCCAGGCCAGTGATCAAGTCTCGATCAGCAACAGCATCGGTAGTTTACGGGTGTTGTCGGCAATGAACTGGCGTGATTTTGTCGAAAGCCAAAGTGTGGTCGAACAAACCCTGCGACAAGACCCCGCGGGTGTGTACGGCGAGATGGACTTCTCAACACGCGACCGCTACCGCCATAAAACCGAAGAGATTGCCAAGCGCGGGAGGCTATCCGAGCACCAGGTCGCGCTTCAGGCGGTACACCTGGCGAGCGTCGCCCAGACGAGCGCGGACCCGCGCACCCAGCACGTCGGTTTTTATCTGATAGATCGAGGATTGATCGAACTTGAACGCGCGGCGCAAGTACGCCACTCAAGCTTCACCGTTCTACGACGCGCCCTCGGTCGCCATGCATTGCCATGCTATCTGGCGGCCATTTTATTATTGAGCGCGGCGCTTAGCGCGGCACTACTGACTCAGGCGCATGACGATGGCGCGACCGCCTGGTGGCTGCTTCCCATCGGCTTGTGCCTACTCATTGCCACCAGTCAGCTGGCGCAGGCGCTGGCGAACTGGCTGATCACCTTATGGGTGACGCCACATTTACTGCCGCGCATGGACTTTTCCGCCGGGATTCCCGCTAGCGCGCGCACCATAGCGGTGGTGCCGACCATGCTGACCAGCGCCGAGGGCATCGAAGCGCTGGTGGAGTCATTAGAAGTCCGATTTCTGGCCAATCACGATCGTCATCTGCACTTTGCCCTGTTAACCGACTTTTGCGATGCCGCAACGCAAATACTGCCCAGCGACGCCACGCTACTGCAACTGGCACAGACCGGCATCGAGCAGTTGAATACCAAGTACGCCGGTCAGGCTGAAACCAGCGGCGCCAGTATTTTCTTTCTATTTCATCGCCCAAGACGCTGGAATGCGGTTGATCAGACCTGGATGGGCTACGAACGCAAGCGCGGCAAGCTGGAGGATCTGAATGCCGTACTGCAAAGTGGCGATCAGTCGGCGTTTTCCTGCGTAATCGGGCAGACGACGGCGTTGGGCGCGGTGAAATATGTCATCACCCTGGACACCGACACCCAACTCCCGCGCGATGCCGCGCGCCAATTTATTGGCACCATGGAACACCCGCTGAATCGTCCGCGCTTCGATCCAGAGCGGCGCTGCGTGACCGGGGGTTATGCCATTCTGCAACCACGGGTGGTCATCGGTGTACCGAGAACCCGCCCTTCACGCTATGCCCAGCTCTATGGCGGCGAGCCGGGTCTTGACCCTTATACGCGCGCGGCTTCGGATGTGTATCAAGACGTGTTTGGCGAAGGTTCGTTTATTGGTAAGGGCATCTACAACGTCGCCGCGTTCGAACTGGCGCTCGGCGCTCGGCTACCGGAAAACCGCATTCTCAGCCACGACTTGCTGGAGGGGTGCTACGCCCGCTCGGGCTTATTAAGCGATGTGCAACTCCTGGAAGACTATCCGGCGCGCTATAGCGCCGATGTGGCCCGCCGCCACCGTTGGATTCGCGGCGATTGGCAACTCTTGGGCTGGCTGGCGCGCCGCGTGCCCGACCTGCAAAGCCGCGCGGGCGCCCCGCGCGCGCCAAACCCGCTGTCGCGTCTGGCGCAATGGAAGCTGTTTGATAACTTACGGCGCAGCCTGGTCCCGGTAGCGCTTACCGGTTTGTTACTCACCGGCTGGCTGGGCTTGTCGCATCCCGGGCGCTGGACCTTGTCTCTGCTTGCCATCATGTTGATGGCGGCGGTTTGCATCGCCATTCTCGGCGCGTTGCGCAAACCAGAAGATATGTTGTTACGACAGCACTGCGCCGAGACCGCGCACTCCACCGCGCGCCATGGATTACAACTGGCCTTCGAGCTCGCCTGCCTGCCGTACGAAGCCTACTTCAGTCTGGACGCCATCGCGCGCACCCTGTGGCGCATGAAAATCAGCCACCGTCGGCTGTTGGAGTGGAACCCCTCGAGCGAAGTCGAACGCGATGCCGCGACAGACAAACACAGCGCACTGGTAGCCAGTTGGCGCGCCATGTGGATCGCCCCGGCGATCGCGGTCGCGGTCACGCTATACCTGGCGGCTGCGCGTTCCTGGTCGCTGCCCGTCGCCATTCCCATATTGCTGTTATGGTTCTGCGCGCCGCTGGCCGCATGGTGGATCAGTCGCCCGCTCGTGCGTCGCGCGGCCAGCCTGACCCACGATCAAACCCTGTTTCTACGCACACTCGCGCGCCGCACCTGGAGCTTCTTCGAGCATTTCGTCGGACCGGAAGACCAGTGGCTGCCGCCGGACAACATTCAGCCGTCTCGAGGGGAGACCATCGCGCACCGCACCTCGCCCACCAATATGGGTTTGGCGCTGCTGGCCAATCTATCGGCCTACGACTTTGGCTATCTGAGCGCGGGGCAATGCGTAGAGCGCACCACTCATACTCTGCATAGCATGCATAGACTGCAGCGCTACCGCGGCCACTTTTATAACTGGTATCACACGCAAACACTTGAGCCACTCCTGCCGCTGTATGTGTCGACGGTAGACAGCGGCAACCTGGCCGGCCACTTACTGACCCTGCGCCCCGGTTTGTTGGAGCTGACCGACGCGCCGCTGATCAACCCACGGCTGTTCGAAGGGTTAAGCGATGCCCTGCGGGTGTTGCAACAAATCGAGCAGAACCTGGCGCCAAAGAGCGTGGAGCTATTTTCCAGCGAACTCTTGACGCAAAGCATCCTGGACACCGATTCGCTGGCCCCCATGCACGCGGCGCTGCAGCGCCTGGTCAAACGCGCCGATGAGCTGGTCGCTCCGTTGCTCGCGCCTGAAACACCCTGCCCGGTCCAGGCGCTGGCGCATCAATGCCAAGCCGCGCTCGATGAGCTGAACTGGCTGGCTCCATGGCTATGCCTGCCCGCGCCCAGCGCCGGACAGGCGTTGTTGCTTGAACTGAATCTCAATCTGACGCTGCGGCGGCTGGCGCGTTTACCCGAACCATGGCAGCCGCGACTGGCGGCCTTGCGGCAAGCGGCGACGTCACCCGAATTGCGCCACTGGATCACCGAGCTCGAACACGCCATTCTCAAGGGCGCGGATCGCGCATGCGAACGCTTGGCGCGCATCGAATATCTAGCACAGCAAGCCGCTACGCTGGCGCGTATGGAATACGACTTCCTGTATGACGAAAGCCGTCACTTACTGTCGATCGGCTACAACGTCGGCGAACGCCGCGCGGACAGCGGGTTTTACGACCTACTGGCGTCAGAAGCGCGCTTGTGTAGTTTTGTCGCGATTGCTCAGGGGGACATTCCACAAGAGAGCTGGTTTGCCCTGGGACGATTATTGACCCGCAGCGGTAGCGCGCCGGTACTGCTGTCGTGGAGTGGTTCGATGTTCGAGTATCTGATGCCGTTATTGGTGATGCCGAGCTACGACAACACCTTACTCGACCAGACCTGTAAAACCGCGGTCGCGCGGCAAATCGAGTATGGCCGCCTGCGTGGCGTGCCCTGGGGGATTTCCGAATCGGGCTACAACACCGTCGATTTGCATCTTAATTATCAATACCACGCGTTTGGCGTGCCCGGGCTGGGACTCAAGCGCGGACTGGGCGAGGATTTGGTGATTGCGCCCTATGCCTCGGTCATGGCACTGATGGTCGCCCCGGAACAGGCCTGCCTGAATCTGCAACGGCTGGCGGATGATGGTCTGATGAGCGCCTATGGCCTGTTTGAAGCCATTGACTACTCGCCGTCGCGCCAGCCACGCGGGCAATCCAGTGCGATCGTGCGCTCTTACATGGCTCATCATCAGGGCATGAGCCTGCTGTCGTTGGCTTACCTGCTGCTCGGCCGGCCGATGCAGCGCCGATTCGAATCCAATCCGCAATTTCAGGCCAGCATGCTGCTGTTGCAAGAACGGGTGCCCAAAACCTCGATCACGCACACGGCATCGCGCTTTGACCAGCGCGCAAGCCAGGTGACCACCGAAAAACCAATCCGCGTATTCAATACCCCGGATACGCCAACCCCTGAAGTACAGCTGCTGTCCAATGGTCGCTACCATGTGATGGTGACCAATAGCGGCGGCGGCTACAGCCGCTGGAAAGACCTGGCGCTCACGCGCTGGCACGAAGACGGAACCTGCGACAACTGGGGAAACTTCTGTTATCTGCGCGACTTGGAAAACGGTGCGGTCTGGTCTACCAGTCATCAACCCACCACGGCCCGGGCTGAACGTTATCAAGCGATTTTTTCCGAAGGACGCGCCGAGTTCCGTCGCAGCGACCCGCAGGCGCATGGCGAGGGTTCTTTCGACACCCATACCGAAATCGTGGTGTCTCCGGAGGACGATATTGAATTGCGCCGCGTGCGCATCACCAATCGCTCGCGCCAACAGCGCGAGATCGAAATCACCAGTTACGCTGAAGTCGCGCTCGCCCCACCGGCCGCCGACGCACTGCACCCGGCTTTCAGTAATTTGTTTGTCGAAACCGAAATTCTGCGTTCACGCCATGCGATTGTGTGTACCCGCCGTCCGCAAGTGGCGGACCAGTCCATGCCCTGGATGCTGCACCAGATGGCGGTACATGGGGCCGAGACCCGCGATATGTCGTATGAAACCGACCGGCTGCGCTTTATCGGTCGCGAACGCAATCACGCCGCGCCCATGGCCTTAAGATCGCGCGCGCGGCTCTCGGGGAGCGATGGTCCGGTACTGGATCCAATCGTGGCCATCCGCTGCACGATCATTCTGGAGGCGGAACAGTCGGTCACGATTGATGTCGTTACCGGCATTGCCGCTACACGCGATCAGGCGCTGGGCCTGATCGACAAGTATCAGGATCGTTACCTGGCCGACCGCGTGCTTGATCTGGCGTGGACCCACAGCCTGGTGGTGCTCAGACAACTCAATGCCAGCGAAGCCGAGGCGCAACTCTATGCGCGCCTGGCCAACGCGGTGATCTATGCCCATGGCGCGTTGCGCGCCGACCCGGAATTATTGCGCAAAAATCGGCGCAGTCAGTCCGGCCTGTGGGGCTATGCGATCTCCGGCGACCTGCCGATTGTGCTGCTGCAGATCAGCGACGCCGCGAATATCGAATTGGTGCGCCAACTGGTGCAAGCCCACGCCTACTGGCGCCAGAAAGGGCTGGCGGTGGATCTGGTGATCTGGAACGAAGACCACGCCGGCTATCGCATGCGGCTGCAGGAACAGATCATGGGCCTGATCGCCTCGGGCGCCGAAGCCAGTGTGATTGATCGACCGGGCGGGATTTTTGTACGCTCGGCCGAGCAGATTTCGAGCGAAGATCGCATTTTGCTACAGTCGGTAGCGCGCGCGCTGATCAGCGACACCCGCGGCTCACTCGAAGAGCAGCTCGCACAGCGCGCTCCGCTGGACTGGCGCGCTCCGCGTTTTATCCCGACACGCGCGCCGCGCGCCGAACCCTTGCCCGAGCGTGTCATCGCGCCAGTGCCAAGAGTCCTCGACAATGGCTTAGGCGGTTTCAGTCTGAATGGCAATGAATACATCATCACTCTGACCGCCGGCCAAACCACCCCGGCGCCCTGGGTCAATGTACTGGCCAATCCGCAATTTGGCACAGTAATCTCCGCCAGCGGCGCGGCCTATACCTGGGGCGAAAACGCCCATGAATACCGGCTCACCCCCTGGCATAACGACCCCGTCTCCGATCTCAGTGGCGAGGCCATTTATCTGCGCGATGAAGAAACCGGCCAAGTTTGGAGCCCAACCCCATGGCCACTGAGTAGCACCCGTTCATTTGTCGTACGGCATGGCTTTGGCTATAGCGTGTTCGAAACCTGCTTCGATGGACTGTGCAGCGAGCTTTGGGTCTATGTGGCGCGCGACGCGGCGGTGAAGTTTTCGGTGTTGAAGATCAAGAATCTATCCGGCCGGGCGCGTAGTCTCTCCGCCACCGGTTATGTCGAGTGGGTATTGGGGGATTTGCGCGCCAAATCGGCCATGCACGTCAGAAGTGAGATCGATCCGCAAAGTGGCGCGCTCTACGCCAGCAATCCCTACAGCACTGAGTTCTCCGAGCGGGTCGCCTTTTTCGATGTCGATGACAGCACGCGCATGCTGAGCGGCGACCGCGCCGAATTTTTGGGGCGCAACGGCTCGATGAGCCATCCCGCCGCGATGGAGCGGGCGCGTTTATCAGGCAAAGTCGGCGTCGCGCTCGACCCTTGCGCGGCGATTCAGGTGGCGTTCGAACTGGCGGATGGACAACAGCATGAGTGGGTGTTCCGGCTGGGTGTCGGGTGCAATAGTACCGAGGCGGGTCAGTTGGTATCGCGGTTTCGTGGCGTGGCGGCGGCTCGCGCTGCGCTCGATAGCGTGCGCCAATATTGGGCCCAAACCTTGGGCGCGCTGCGCGTCGAGACCCCGGATCCCGCAGTCAATATGCTAGCCAACGGCTGGCTGGTTTATCAGACGCTGTCGAGCCGCCTCTGGGCGCGCAGCGGCTTTTACCAGTCGGGCGGAGCCTTTGGCTTTCGCGACCAGCTGCAAGACGTGATGGCGCTGGTGCATGTCACTCCCGATCTGGTGCGCGCGCATCTATTGCTGTGCGCCAGTCGTCAGTTTATCGAAGGCGATGTGCAGCACTGGTGGCATCCCCCATCCGGGCGCGGTGTGCGCACGCGTTGTTCGGACGATTATCTCTGGCTGCCGCTGGCCGTGTGCCGTTATGTCAACAGTAGCGCCGACACGGCGGTGCTGGATGAAATGGTTCCGTTTCTCGATGGGCGACCACTGAATGCCGAGGACGATTCTTACTATGATTTACCGGCGCGCGCGACGGAATCCGCCACGTTATACCAACATGCGGTGCGAGCTATTGAGCGCGCATTAGTGGTGGGAGCGCATGGCTTGCCGCTGATCGGATCGGGCGACTGGAACGATGGCATGAATCGAGTCGGGGCCGAGGGCCGCGGTGAAAGTGTCTGGTTGGGCTTCTTCTTATGCCAGGTTCTGGATCAATTCGCCGATTTGGCGCGCGCGCGCGGCGATTTGCAGTTCGTGGCGCGCTGCCATCAGCATGGAGAACGACTGCGTCACAACCTGGAGTTGCATGGCTGGGATGGCGCATGGTATCGACGCGCGTTCTTTGATGATGGCACCCCTTTGGGATCGTCCGCGAATCAGGACTGCCAGATCGATTCGATTGCCCAGAGCTGGTCGGTGCTATCGGGCGCAGGCGAACCTCTGCGGGCGCAATTGGCCATGCAGGCGCTCTATCAGCGCTTGGTGCGCCAGAAAGATCAATTGGTGCAACTGCTCGATCCGCCATTCAATGAAGCCGAGCTTGATCCAGGGTATATCCGCGGCTATGTGCCTGGTGTACGCGAAAATGGCGGCCAGTACACGCAGGCGGCGGTTTGGGCGGCGATGGCGTTTGCCGACTTGGGCGACAACGCGCGCGCCTGGGAACTATTCTCCATGATCAATCCGATCAACCATGCGCTAAGCGCAGCGGCTTGCGCGCGCTATCAGGTTGAGCCCTATGTGGTCAGCGCCGATGTCTATGCGATTGCCCCCCATATTGGACGCGGTGGTTGGAGCTGGTACACCGGATCGGCAGGCTGGATGTACCGCTTGTTGCTGGAGTCGCTACTCGGACTACGACTGGAGGGCGCCAACTTAAGCTTCGCCCCCCGTCTGCCCGCCGACTGGCCGACGGTCAGCATCGATTATCGTTATCGCGCCACTCAGTACCACATTGGTCTCACTCAGTCGGGGCTGGAATCCGAGATTCAGGTACGCCTGGATGGCCGCGCGTACCCCGGAGCGACCATTCCATTAGTCGACGATCAACTTGAGCACCAGGTCGACGTTGTCGTGCCGGTTACGCGCCCGCAGTGTCAAGGCGCCATTTCTACAAAAAATTTGAACGTTTAACGACTTAGGCCGGGGCATGCCCCGGCCTCTCGCGGACTGCGGAATGCCGTCGCCACCTTGTCAATGTCTGAGCCCGGCACACCGGCATCCTCAAAATACACTTTCCACTGACGTACCACTCGCCCAACCCGATCAATAATCGCCAACGCCTGATCTCTCGTTAGTCCGAACACACCATGCTGGGTCATCGCATTAGTCAGAGTGGCTGCTCGACCTTCACGCCCAACACCAAGATGCAGATAACGATCAGAGGACACTGATGGCGCCGGCACGACATCATACAGTGGAGACAACGTCAGACCACGGGCTTTCGAGTCGAAGACAAAACCGTGATTCCTGAGATGATCGTCGTTGTTGTTGACGAGGATATTGAACACCATGCGAGCAAATAGCTCACTTTGATTTGCCTTGATATATTGTGGGGCGCAATGCCGAGCGATCGCCTCGGAAAGATCGGCATAAGTCGTATGAGGTGATTCCGACTCATGCCGAACCAGTAACGTCAGTGCAGACATAAAGTGGCGCCGCTCGTATCGCTCGCCGTTATATTCGCGATCAAAACGAGCGATCAGCATCACTGGCCGATTTTCTCCAATGTCCTCCAGCCGAACCTGAGGTACATTGAGTCCGGCTGCGGCGGCCAAACGCAGAGTGGCAAACTCGACCCAGGGCACACAGAAGGAATCATCCTTGGCGGAAAATTTTGCTAACCACTGAATGTTATCAGCCTCCACCACGGCCTTTGGGCGCGCGCCCCCCATTGAGGGACCCGCCTCGAAAATCTTGGAGAGTCGGGCGGGGACCAACTCGCCCAGGGCAACCTTATCGGCAGCCTCTTTCAGGTAGCCAAGCTCGATGAGCTGAGCCAACTCACCGTTGGATTCCATCGAAGTCAGCGTCTCGCGAAAATCCAGGGCGCCCGTGCGATTACTCCCCGCGCGCATCAGGTATTCAGACTCGGGGAGCGGGCCGGTCTTTCCGAGGTTGTTTTCGATGAGCCGACGTCCCCAGTGATCTGGCGACGCATCACGAAACACACCAAACTCAAGCAACGGCCCACTGCCAGACACGGCTTGCGGTGGCTCGCGCTCCTCTTTGATGCCGATGCCTGGAATCGCTAGCGTCAACGGATCCAGTTCAAGCCGTTTTGGCCGCTCCACGTAGCGCTGTCCATAACGAAAGGTCGAGCGCAGCAGCACACTACCCTCTTCAACCATCGTCATCAGCCCTGCCGGCACTGAGCTCGTCTCACGGTCCAAATAAGCAAACACAGCAAATTTCGCGCTTTTAGAAGTCATAGAGATCATCTTCATTGGTCTTGCGCACCCGCTGGCGCGCCAGGGTCATCCGTAAAGCTTGACCAAGGGTATCTTCGGTCGGTGCCGTGGCCTTAACCACTTTTTCCAGCAGATCGAACTGCTGCATGACGGCCGCCCAGTAGCCCATCGCGACTCTTGGGTCCCCGGCCTCCATACGCTTATACGTCGTTGGAGAAACGACCACTCGCGCCGCGGCCTCAGCAATCGTCCAGCCGCGACTCTGCCTGGCCAGCCGGAGCTGCAGACCAAGCAGCTTGAGCGGTTTCTCCAGCGATGGCAGCATGGAAGCATTCACGTCACGTTTCATAAGTGGGTCACAAAATGTCTATTAACTGTGTTAGCGGCTATTATATGAACCATCAAGAGTAAATGACAATGACCGATCGTTAAAGAAACCGAACAATTCGCCTAACGCAAATAGGCCATAAAATGACCATTAACGAACATAACGACTATTTTATGGCCCTATATGATTGACAATGACGGCACCCCGGAATGGGGTGAGTTGTCCCTTGTCGGCAACACACTAAATAGCCCGTTCAATGCAAGTGATGATGGGGCGCGCCAGACCAGGTGGGTTTGATTAGTGGCGATGCGCGTGGGTAGCGGGTGCTGACTGACTTTGTCAGTGGCCTGCAAGGCCTGTAACACCGACTGCGGGACCAGGGCAAACCCGGTGCCCGCCGCCACGCAGGCGATCATGCCCTGATACGAGGCAAACTCGAGCACTCGCTGCGGCATCACATTTTCACTACCCAACCAGTCCTCCAGTCGCTGGCGATACGAACATCCGCTGGCAAACGCGATCATGGTGCCGCGCCCCAGATCCTGGGCGCATTGCACCGGCGGTTGCTGCTTCGCGGTGATCAGCACCAATGTCTCGCCAAACACCACCCGTGACTCAAGTTCAGGCGCGCTAAACGGCTCGGACACGAAGGCGGCCTCCAGCTCATAATTCATCACCCGCTGAATTAGCGCCCCAGTGGTTCCGGTCACCAGCTCCACCACCACCCCGGGATGCTCGGCGTGATAGCGAGAGAGAATCGGCGCCAAACGGCTGCCGGCGGTACTCTCCAGCGACCCCAGTCGGAACGTCCCTTGCGCGGTCCCTGAGCGCAGTTCATTCACCGCCTCGTCCGCCAGCCGCAGCAGGCGCACCGCATAGTTGAGCAAGGTGCGGCCCTCGGCCGACAGGCAGAGAGACCGGCCCTCGCGGCGAAATAGACGCACACCAAGATACTCTTCCAATTGGCGGATTCGGGTCGATACATTCGACGGTACGCGATGCAGCTTGCTCGCGGCCCGGATCACACCGCCCTCCTCCACCACCGCGCGGAAAATCAGCAGCGATTCCAGATCAATTGTTCTCATAATAAGAATTATAGCTCACATTTATTCATTAGTCAGTCAATAACAACTAGGCTTTAATCAAAGCCATGACAACATCAAAACGACCCGCGCCCACCACATCAACTCCGAGCAGCCTACGGCTCACCCTGGCGGCAATGTTTGCCCTGGCGGTGGCCATGGGCTTCGGACGCTTCGCCTTTACCCCGATGTTCCCTCTGATGCTGCGCGCGGGACGGCTGAGCCTTGACGCCGGCGCGGTACTGGCCAGTAGCAATTATCTAGGCTATTGGCTCGGCGCGATGAGCGCGCACCGCATCAAGCTTAGCGCCGAAAGGCTGCTCACCCTCGGGCTCGCCAGCATCGTCCTGGTCACCGTGGGCATGGCGGCCACCACATCGCTTGAGGTCTGGATCGTTTTGCGCTTTCTGGCTGGCGTATTGAGCGCCTGGGCTCTGATTGCCACCAGCGCATGGGGCTTGGGATGGCTGGCGGCGAAGGGCCGCCCGCAACTGGCTGGGGTCTTGTTTTCCGGAGTCGGGCTAGGCATCGCGGCGGTGGGTATTTATTGCATGCTGGCCGCGCAACCGCGCATCACAGTCGAAATGCTTTGGGCGGGATTGGCACTCCTCGCGGCGCTGGCCGCCCTGCTGCCGGTTGTGGTGAGCCGGCGCCATCCGGCGCCGGACATGCGCCACGCCACAATGGCGCGGCCCAAGACTCAAGCGCATGCGCCCGTCGCAACCCGTGGCCTAGTACTCAGCTACGGCTTACTGGGCTTTGGCTATATTCTTCCCGCCACCTATTTGCCCACATTAGCGCGCCAGTTAGTCGACAATCCGCAAGTGTTTGGCTGGGCATGGCCGTTGTTTGGCTTGGCGGCGGCACTCTCGACGGTGATAGTTGCCCGCTGGATCCACAACGGGAACCGCTTGCACGCATGGGCATTGGCGCATCTAGTGATGGCGCTCGGCGTGTTATTGCCTATCATCTGGTTCTCTCTGACCAGTATTGTGCTGGCGGCATTGCTGGTCGGTGGAACCTTCATGGTGATTACCATGCTGGCCATGCAAGAAGCACGAATTCGCGCCGAATTGAATGCCACCCAAGTACTGGCGCAAATGACGGCGGGCTTCGCCGTGGGTCAGCTAATGGGGCCGGTGGTATCGGCCCTGCTGAGCCGCTGCGTCGCCAATCATGCCACCGCCTTATCCTGCGCATTAACCCTGGCCGCGAGCGGCCTGATTGTCAGCGCGATCTATCTTTGGCGTCTGGCGCGTCACACGCAGTACGCGATCAACCACTGATTTAAAAGGAACCGCGCCATGGATCATCCAGACACCCCGCCCACGGATCACACCGAACGCCTGCCTATTCCCGAGCGCGCGCTCATGAGCCAGGCGCAGCAAATGGCGGCGGACGCCATCATCAATGGCCCGCGCAAGGCGATCTTCGGCCCTTTCATTCCCTTGCTGCAAACCCCCGCGCTGATGGAACGAGTTGGCAAACTCGGTGAGTCGCTGCGCTTTGATGGCGCGCTACCCGCGCGCGTGCGCGAGCTCGTCATCTGCGCCGTGGCGCGCGAGACCAGCAACCGGTTTGAATGGCAAACCCACGCGCCATTAGCGCTGAAGGAAGGCATATCGGCCAGCGCCGTTGATGCGCTGGCCGCGGGTAGCCGGCCGCAAACGTTGGCGGACGACGAAGCCCGCGCGCTCGATTTTGTCAGCGAATTGATGCGACATCATGGCGTTGGCGATCACGGCTATGCGGCGGCCACCGCCTGTTTCGGCGCGCCCGGCGTGATTGAACTTACCACGCTGGTCGGTTACTTCACCATGGTGTGCTGGGTGATGAATGTCGCGCGCACCCCTGGCCCGGGTGACACCAGCGCGCCGCCACTGAGATCCTTTCCGGGCTAGGGCCCAATCGGACAGAGGGGGCGCCCTGCCGTATCATCGATGACTATGAAGCCATTGAACGCCCCCGTCCCGATACAAAATGGTCTAGCCCCCAGCGTGCTACACTTGCCCGCCGGCCAATGGCCGTCGCTGCTGGCCTTCCTGCTGCAGCATTTTCCACACGTGGGTGATTCCGTCTGGGAACAACGCCTGATCGACGGTCGGGTGTTCGACCAACAGGGGCAGCCATACCGACTCGACAGCGCCTATCCGGCTCACGGCTTTATTTGGTACTACCGCGAGGTGCCGGATGAAATCCCCGTCCCTTTTGAGGAACAAGTGCTCTATCAGGATGAGCGCTTGCTGGTGGTCGACAAGCCGCATTTCCTGGCTTGCGCCCCAGCGGGGCGCCATGTCTATCAAACTCTGCTGACCCGGCTGCGTCAGTCGCTCGCGCTACCCCAGCTGTCACCGATTCACCGGCTGGACCGCGAGACCGCGGGCGTGATGATGTTCTGCGCAGACATCCGTTATCGCGGCGCGTATCAGACGATGTTTCAACAACGGTTGGTGCACAAGGAATACGAAGCCATTGGCCGGTTTCGCCCCGATCTGGAACTGCCGACCATTCGTCACAGCCGACTGCAAGAACGCGGAGATCATTTTTTGATGATTGAAGTGGATGGGGCGCCGAATAGCCAGACGCGGATTGAGCTGATGGAACAGCGCGGGCGGCTCGCGCGCTACCGGCTCACCCCGCTGAGCGGCAAGAAGCACCAGTTGCGCGTGCATCTGGCGGCCTGCGGAATCGGGATTCACGGCGATCCGTGGTATCCCGATTTATTACCGGAAAAACCGGCGGACGATTTTTCCTCCCCCTTGCTGTTGCTGGCGCGCGCGATTGAATTTACCGATCCGCTCGACGGTAGCCCGCGCCGCTACCAAAGTGCTCGCACACTGCACTGGCCATCCACGTAGGTTTATGCCCATGTCTTTCTGGAATAGCGATGGCTAATTATCTATAGTAGGTTGGCGGTGAGCATTGCGATCCCCAACATTGCCCGCATCCTGTCGAATATTGGTTGGGGTTCGCGTTACTCACCACCAAGCTACCCATCCGAACTGGAGCATCACGATGAAGTGCGCAACGCTGCTACTGTCTGTCCCTCTGCTGACACTGTCACTGACGGCCATGGCCGACGATTACGCCAGCAAGGATGACGCCATTGCCATGGTCGGCAAGGTCATCGCGGCCATCAAAGTCGACAAGCAGAAGACCTACGACGCGATCAATGCCAGGGCCCCGGAGTGGATCATCCATGACCTCTACCCGGTGGTGTACGATTTTCAGGGCAAGGTATTGGCGCACGGACAGAATGCGGCGCTGGTTGGCACGGTGATGCTGGAGAAGAAAGATCCCGACGGCAAACTCTTCATCAAAGAACGGATAGACCTAGCGCAGAGTCAGGGGACTTTCTGGCAAGACTACAAGTACGCGGACCCGGTCAGCAAGAACGTGCTTCCTAAGCAAATGTACTGCCAGCGGCTAGACGACAGCGTGGTTTGCGCCGGCGTCTACAAACGCTGAGCGTGGCAAACCGCCCCCGCCGCCGCTACCCCGTTCAGCGGCGGGGCTCGCCTTTGAGCACAGAAGACCCTTTATTAGCTTCCGCCATGTCCGCTGAGGACTCAGCGCCATCAGACGCATTAGTCATATAAACAGTTCAAAACGCAATGACAATAGATTTTAAATCTTGATTTCCCATCAACAGTATCAATAATGACATAAGCTGACCGCTCATTCTGAAGCGGGGCCCTCCTGAGAAAATCGCACCGCACCCCAAGGTGTCATGATGAATCCACCTACCGTGTTGTTGGTTGATGACTATGAAGCGAGCCGTCTGATCACCTTGCATTTCATTGAAAAAATGGGTTTTTGTGGCATTGGTCTTGCCAGTGGCCAGGAAGCACTGGAATTTTGCCGCCACACGCGGCCAGATCTGGTGCTAATGGACGTCACCATGCCTGAGATGGATGGGCTAGAAGCCACTAGTCTGCTGCGTAAACAATTTGGCGCCGATTGGCTGCCGATTATCTTTCTCACTGGCTGCGATACTCAAGACGAGGTCGTGCAGGGGCTGCAGTCCGGGGGAGATGATTATCTGGCCAAGCCGGTCAACTATGAGCTGCTGCACGCGAAAATTCAGGTTTTTCTGCGCATTGCCCGCATGCAGAAACAGATCGCCCAAGATGCTGTGCGGCTGGCGCAATATTACGAAGCCAATGAACTTGAGCAATCCCTGGCGCTGGAGCTGATCCAGCGCCTTACCTACCGTTCATTCAGCGGTCAAAAACACATTTGGCATCAACTCAATCCGGCGGTAACGTTCAATGGCGATATTATCTGCCGCAGCGTATCAGCGCCGGGGATCGAATACATGCTGCTGGCGGATTGCACCGGACATGGTCTGACCGCGGCCATCAGTGCGCTGCCGGTGATTGATGGATTCTACGAGTTGGTGAAGCAATATTTGTCGAACCGTCTGCTGGCCAGTGGCATCAACAAGAAACTGCACAGTTTGTTACCCACTGGTCGCTTTGTCGCCGCCGCGCTCTGCGCCATCGATTATCCCAACCATACCCTTTCCGTGTGGAATGGCGGCATTCCTTGTGTCGTGCTACTCAATAGCGCCGGCCAGGTAAAACAAACCTTCGATTCGCGCCACCCGGCGCTCGGCGTACTCGACGAAGCCCAATTCGAGGACGCCGTAATAGTTGAAAGCTGGCAATCCGGCGACGTACTGATCCTGAGTTCGGATGGCATCACCGAAGCGCGCGATGAGTATGAATGCATGTTTGGGATTGAGGGCATTATCAGGGCCGCGCAACAGGGCTGGCCGCGGGATATCGGCCCAAGCATACTACGCGCGTTGCATACCCATTTACATGGACAAAACACCAAGGATGATGTGTCGTTATTGGTGATCAAATTGGAGGATCGTGTGGCCGACAATCAGGAACAATCCTTCTGAAAATCATTTTCCCACTGATTCATCGTCATGACACATAGGTAACCCAGAATAAAAAGCTATCGTAAAAACTGGGATTATCATGAACGACACTGCCTCGCTCACAGCCCCTTCACCGGCCGAGCAGCCTTCAGCGGCTAGCCCAGCCAGCCGCTCTCCATGGTTGATTTTTTGTACACTACTGATACTCGGAATTGCATTTACCGGCTATAGCGTACTCAAAGATGTCGGCAACACCCAGGCACAGAACATCACTTGGCTACCCTTCCTGCTACTGGGCATGGCGCTGCTTATTGCTCTAGGCTTTGAATTCGTGAATGGCTTTCACGATACCGCGAACGCGGTCGCCACCGTGATCTATACCAACTCATTGCCGCCGCATATCGCCGTGGTCTGGTCCGGCGTCTTTAACTTTCTTGGGGTATTGGTTTCCAGTGGCGCTGTGGCATTTGGCATTATCTCGCTGCTGCCGGTGGAATTGATTCTGCAAGTGGGCACCAGCTCTGGCTTTGCCATGGTATTCGCCTTATTGATTGCCGCGATTATGTGGAATCTGGGCACCTGGTGGCTGGGGTTGCCGGCCTCATCATCACACACGCTGATCGGCTCGATTATCGGCGTTGGCGTGGCCAATGCCTTAATGCATGGACGTAACGGAACCAGTGGCGTGGATTGGGGCCAAGCCGCCAAGGTGGGCTATTCACTGCTGCTGTCTCCCTTCGTCGGGTTTATCTGCGCCGCCTTAGTGTTATTGCTGGTGCGTAAGTTGGTCAAATCGCCCGAAATCAATCAGTCGCCCAAAGGAACCGAAACGCCGCCCTGGTGGATTCGCGGCCTGCTGATTCTGACCTGTACCGGGGTATCGTTTGCCCATGGCTCCAACGATGGTCAAAAGGGCATGGGACTGATCATGTTAATTCTGGTCGGCACGGTGCCGCTGACTTACGCGCTCAATCGTTCGATGCCGGCCAGCGAAACGCCGCAGTTCGTCGCGGTGGCCCAAGCGACACAACAATCGTTGCGCCGGATCGCGCCGAAAGCGAGTAGCGCCGCGCCGCAGCAAGTACTGACCGACTATATCCGCACACACAAACTCAACAGTCAGGTTGTGCCGGCCTTGGCCGACATCAGCGGCGAGATTGGCGATTTGGTGGCACAGCATGGCTCGCTGGCCAAGATGCCCACCGCCGCGGTCGCCAATGTGCGCAATGAAATGTACCTGAGCTCTGAATCGATCCGCCTGCTACTCGCAAACCCGCAAGTCCATTTTGACACACGCACGACCAGCAACCTGCAAGCCCTCAAAACCGAGATCGATGGCGCCACGCGCTTTATTCCGGTGTGGGTAAAAATTGTCGTGGCGATTGCCCTGGGTCTGGGCACCATGGTCGGCTGGAAGCGGATTGTCACCACGGTGGGCGAGAAAATTGGTAAAACCCATCTGACTTATGTTCAGGGAGCTTCGGCTGAGCTAGTGGCCATGGCGACCATTGGCGCGGCGGACATGTTCGGTTTGCCGGTCTCGACCACCCATGTGCTGGCCTCAGGGGTTGCCGGTACCATGGCCGCCAACCACTCCGGGCTACAAATCGCCACCATCCGCAATCTCGTCCTGGCCTGGGTCCTCACCCTACCCGCGGCCATCTTGCTTTCCGGCAGCCTTTACTGGCTCTTCACCCGCCTGCTGGTTGCGGGTCATTAGACCTGGGTTGGCCCCGCGCCACGGCGCGGGGCGGTGGCGTTCAATCGGCAATCAGCAGATCTTCATAGAACGCGCCAAATGGCCGCGTCGGATGCGCAATCTGAATTTCAAGCACCCACAAACCAGAATTTGGACAATCCGAATAGTCGCCCAAACTACCGGCGCGATAAATGGCATGCGGAAAATCGCTAACCCGGTGTCCCCGGATGTCCAGATTGAGCGTCCAGCCCATCTCGGTGGCGCGTTGCGCCGCGTACTGATACAGCGCATCGCCACTCAGTCCGTCGGCGCGCCAGCGCGCCGCGACATCGCGCCACAGGGTCTGCGCCGCACGGGCACATGCCTGCATCTCGCTATCCTCGCCTACCACAAAGGTGGCGCCAGCATCCCCCTCGTGTCCCTGCCAGACCACCCCCAGATCGATGAAAAAAATATCGTTGCTGCCCAGTAATCGTTGCGGCGCAATCCGTTCCTTAAAGATTTTCAGCGTACTCGGACCAAAGCGCACAATGATTTGGTGCCATAGTCGCTCCATCCCCATTTGCTCCAGCGTCAGTTGGGCAACGTCACAAGCTTGTTGCTCGCTCATCCCGGGGCGAATGCCGGCGGCGATCCGGTGCACAGCGTCGAAAGTTTGAGCACGCGCGTGTCGCATGCCGGAAAGGGTAAAAGGAAGACCAACAGCTTCGCGGTTTGCGGGGGTATTCATCGGTGGCTCCATGGCGGATTTTTTTGATCAAGCGAGCGATGCTAGCAATCGTGCTCACCGTTGCGAAGAGCCGCAATGTCCAACTTGCACTGGACCACTGTAACCGCCCTCGAAAAATCGCTCTTGTGACAGCGCGGCCGTCGCCCATGGACCGGGGCGCCCGGCGAAGCGCGATGAAGAGCAGGCCCTGGCCTTCTCCTCCGCGCACTGGGACGTCATGGCTGCTGAGTGTTGGGGTTTGTGGTGCATCACTGGGCCATGGCTCGCCTATACTGATGAATCTCAGGGAAACCACAGAAATGACCAACAGGCACTGCTTACTCACCCGCGCATGCGCGGCCAACGTCTTTAGCCGCGCCGCATGGCTGTTGGCGCTGATGACGGCTCAAGCCGCCGCGACTCAACTGAATGCCGCCGCGGTGGCGGTTCCCGATCGCTATGCCGCCGACGCCGCTGCACAGATTTTACGCCAGGGGGGTAACGCCGTGGATGCGGCGGTCGCCGTGGCATTCAGCCTGGCCGTCACGTACCCCGAAGCGGGCAATATTGGCGGCGGCGGTTTCATGACGGTGTATATCGGTGCCAAGCCCTATTTTCTCGATTACCGCGAACGCGCGCCGCTCGCCGCCAGCAGCACCATGTATTTGGATGCCAGCGGCAATGTGATCCCCAACCTGAGTTGGGTCGGGGCCAAAGCCGTCGGTGTGCCTGGCACGGTGATGGGCATGTGGGATGCACAGCAACGCTTCGGTAAACTCAGTTGGCGCCAGGATCTGGCCCCCGCGCTGGGCTATGCGCATAACGGCTTTATTGTCAGTCAACAATTAATCACGCGCCGTGACGAGGAACTCAATGGCGATTTCAGTCCCGGCGCCACCAACTTCAGACAGTATTACGCCCAGTTGCAAGCCGGCGCGATTCTCAGGCAACCCGAACTGGAGGCCACGCTCAAGCGGATTGCGGCACAAGGTCCAAAAGATTTTTACCAAGGTCAAACCGCTGATTTACTGCTGAGCAAGATGCGCCGCGCGGCGGGGCTGATTACCCGAGAAGATCTGATCAAATATCAGGCCGTCTGGCGCGCGCCAGTGATCGCCAGTTGGAACGGTTATCAGGTGATTACCGCGCCACCGCCGAGCTCCGGCGGGATTGCCCTGATACAGCTACTGAAAATGAAAGCCGACCTGGCCCCAGCGTTTAATGGCGTGGCGCTCAACTCGGCGCAATATATCCATTTATTGGCGGAAATCGAAAAGCGGGTGTTTGCCGATCGGGCGGAATACTTGGGGGATCCGGATTTTTACCGGATACCGATTCGCTCATTGATCGCTGACAGCTATCTTGCCCGGCGCGCGCAAGAAGTGAATGTGTTCAAACCATCGCAACTGGCCAATATCAAACCGGGCCTGCCGGAGAGCCATGAAACCACGCATTTCTCTATCGTGGATCGATGGGGTAACGCGGTATCCAATACCTATACGCTCAATAATTGGTTTGGCAGCGGTGTGGTTGTCGATGGCGCGGGGTTTTTATTGAACGATGAAATGGATGATTTCTCCAGTAAGCCGGGAGTCGCCAACCAGTTTGGCGTTGTCGGGCGCGACGTGAATGCCATCGCGCCACAGAAGCGCATGTTGTCTTCGATGACGCCCACCATTTTGACGCAAGAGGGCAAAGTCGCGCTAATCATTGGCACTCCCGGTGGCTCGCGCATCTTCACCACCGTGTTTCAGGTGCTCTGCGATTTATACGACTTCAAGCTGCCCTTACCGATTGCCCTGGCCCAGTTGCGCGTCCACCATCAGTTGCTGCCGGAAAACACGCTATACCTCGAGCCCTTCCAGTCATTAAACCCGGAGCTAGAGCATCAGTTGCAGGCCAGAGGTTACACACTCAAAACCCAGTTCTTTAGCGGCGACATCCAGGCGATTCAAATCCTGGGACGTAACCCGGTTCCCGGCGCCGATCCACGCGGCCGTGGGGTGGCGCGCGTGATCCAGTGAAATCTATCGGACTTTGGGGTCCGATAGGCCATAGCCCGGCCCAATGGCGGCTAAACAGTTGACCCTGCTAACGCGCAGTGCCAGACTCGTCACTCACCCATCATTCGGTATTTCCCCCAATCATGATGTTTCGCAACGCTACCACCTCGATGATTCTTGCCGCCATGGTATTCACCATGCCGGTCCTGGCGCATGCAGACGCCGCCCTTGATGCCACGGTTAAAGATTTTATCGCCGTTGCCCACCTGGATAACCTGCGCGCCGGTCTGGCACAACAGACCACAAGTTCGGCACTGCCACTCTTGCGCGAATACCTGTCTAAAAACAAGGTGGCCCTGAGCCCGGCTCAGCAGCAAAAGCTGCAGGCAAATCTAAAGGGTTATGTGGATCAGCAACACAAGATCGCCAGTGACTATTTCAACTCAGCCAGCAGCAAGAGCCAGTTCAACGCGGCGCTGACCAAAGGCTATTCGGCACAGTTCAGCAACGATGAGCTAAAGCAGATCATCACTTTCTATCAGACACCGGCGGGCAAAAAGCTGATGGAACAACAGACCACGATCATTAACGCAGTGGCGGGACAAATGTTGCAAGCCGCAGATAAGGGACTACTGCCACAAATGCGCGCCGCCGCCGCGGCCTATGGCAAGAGCGTCAGCAAGTAACGCAAGAGAAAGGGTGATCAAGGACGATCACCTTGACTTGTCATCTCCGGCATTGGCCGGGGATGACAAATTGAAGCAATAAAGGCTTAACGCACCAGCTTTTTGCAATGCGAAGACTCTAGAGAATCCAGCACCTGGGTGACTTTCGCCGATGCCTGTTCCATCGCCAATAGCGCGGAGGTCACCGCGGCGAAGTCTTCCTGCGCCAAGGCGACAATCACCTTGCGGCCAAATTCATGGACGTTGGCGTGCGGTTGTTCCAGGTTTTTGTACTCAGGATGATCCGAGCACTCCGCGGCGCCGCGACCGTCGTAATACCATTTCCCTAAGCGACACTGATGATGCGTGGCCAATTTATCCGGATCCAGCTGAGTCAAGCCCAGCAGCGCTTTATAGATACTGAGTTTGAACACCAGATGATCAAACTTCACGGTTTCAACGAAACTGACATGCGCGGACTTACCAATCGCAAACGTCATTTTTTCCGATTGATCCGCCATCTGCAAAATCAAATCTGAAGTATCTTTGGTTTCAACCAAATGCTGCGCGGCTTCTTGCGCCGAGTGATTGGCCTGATCCTTGGTCGCCTTGGACGCCTTTTCAATCCCTTCAACTAAGACAGAAATTTCGCCGGTTGCCTTGGCGGTACGCTCCGCCAGCTTGCGCACCTCATCCGCCACCACGGCAAATCCCCGCCCCTGTTCGCCAGCGCGCGCGGCTTCGATCGCGGCGTTCAACGCCAACAAATTGGTCTGATCAGCGATTTCACGAATCAGCTTAACGAAAATACTGATTTCCGAGCTTTTCTGCGCCAACGCATCCATCGACACGGTGGTCGACTCCTGATTGGCGGCAATTTGGCCAAACGCCGCAACCATATGGCCCAATGCCTTACGCACTTTAGTCAGCGCGGTAATCGAATCGGCGGCCAGAATGAATTCATGGTCGAGATCCCCAGCCAAGTGCGCCACGGAGTCGCGCAAATGGTCGGTTGCGGTCAAACTTTGCTCGAATGAACCGACGTAGCTTTCACGCCGCGCACTAAAAAAATGCAGTTGGCGCTTTAGTTCCGCGATTTGCTCATTTTGCGCTTGTTCGCTTTCCTGACGTTGCTGTTTGAGCTGCTGATTTTCCGTGGTCAGAGACTGAATCTGAGCTTCAAGCTTTTCTTGCTTATGTGTTTGCCAAAACATCTTGTCCTGCCTTCGTGTGGTTGGGCTTAAATCCGCCTCAAATGCCCCTCTGAATCGACAATATTCGCGGCTCTTCTATCGCCAACATCGCATTGGGCGAGCGGTAACTTTTAATGTTGTTCTGATCTGATGGACTAAGACATAGACATACAGTCAGCACCATTGCCGGCAAGTATGAGAATAAAGTTCTGTTGATGACAGTGATTAACGGATCTTATTTTGTAACAATATGTAAATATTTAATATTTAATTAATAAGTGATTTTCATGCGCTGGTTGACTAAAACCCTAATACCCATGTTAACACTATGGTTTGGCCTTGTTGTTATGACATAGAAATAGAATGATGAAGTAAGGCGGCATTCATCTAGCAGAAGGGGCATTCCTCTAAGAGGGAGGGGTAAATGGCACGGCGACTCGTATGGTTACAATTCTCTTTTGCCATTTCTCTGGCACTGCTGGCGGCAGGAATCTGCGCCTCAACACTGATCTATTGGTCGGTCTATGCCGAAATCGACCACAAACAGAATGCGACAGTACATGAAACCGAGCGGCGGCTACTGGGTGCCAGCCAAGCGCTGAGCGAGCATATAGACAGCACGGTTGCTTCCATTGACGTCGCCCGCGCCAATGACTCCACGACCTAGGAAAATTATTCCCTATAATTCAACAGAATGATCTCAGCGGATCAACAGGGCACGTAGACGTCCTGATCACTAAAAGAGAGGACCGGATGAAACTCTCCACACGTCTCAGCCTAATCGTGGGCTTCTCTGCCTTTGGCGCTCTGGTTCTGGTGCTGGTGGCATTGCAATCGATTCATGCCTCCATGTTGCAGGATAGACGCGATGAAATTCGCACCGTGCTCACCCTCGCGGCAAAGCAAGTCGAATCTTTTCAAGCGCAACAAGCCAGTGGCAAGCTATCGCAACAACAGGCCCAGGCCCAGGCTATCGAAGCATTACGCCATTTGCGCGATGGCAAGAACCGTTATGTCTGGGCGCGAACCACTGGCGCCATGGGCCTGGTTCTGCCGGGAGACAAAGGACTGGGCCAAGTAAATTTCGGCAAACAGGAGCCAGATGGGCGCTACGATTTTCAGCGCTATCTGGATGAACTGGCCACTAACGATATCGGCTATGTCGAGCTGTTTGTTCAGAAGCCTGGTAGCGACAGCCTGGTTCCGAAACTCAATGGCGTGATTAAAATCTCCGACTGGAACTGGGTTATCGGCTACGGCGCCTGGATCGATGATATCGACACGGCATTCTGGAACAATGCGCTGCGTTTTATTTTGATCGGGTTATGTATTTTTTCCCTCGTGATCCTCGCCGCCATGGTGATGGCGCGCAGCATTTATCGCGCGCTTGGCGGTGAACCCGAATACGCGGCACAGATGGCCAAAACCATTGCCAGTGGCGACTTGAGCCAGCAGATCACCACTCGTGGCGAAGCCGACAGTTTGATGGCTTCAATCCATACGATGCAAACCAGCCTGCACCAGATTATCGAGAGTATCCAGCTGAATGCCGATCGAGTCGGCCAAGCATCCAATAGTTTGTCAGGGCAGATGGCGCAAATTAGCAACGCCACTAACCTTTCGGCCGAGGCAGTCACGTCAACCGCGGCGGCAATCGAACAATTAGCAGTCAGCATCGATCATATTTCGAACAGCGCTAAGGAAACCGAGGCCAGTTCGCAGCACGCAACACAACTGGCCAGTCAGGGTGAAAGTCAAGTCAACCACGCGAGCGATGAAATCAACCGCGCGGCCGACCAAGTCGACAAGGCATCCGGCCTAATCAGCGGCTTGGTGACCCGTACAGAAGACATTGGCGGGATTGCCCGTGTCATCAAAGATATCGCCGACCAAACGAATCTACTGGCGCTGAATGCCGCTATCGAAGCGGCGCGCGCGGGAGAGCAAGGACGCGGCTTTGCAGTGGTGGCGGATGAGGTGCGCAAACTCGCAGAGCGCACCAGTCAGGCCACCGGACAAATTGCCAGCATGATCAAGGCCATCAATCACGAATCATCGGCGGTCGTTGAAGGTATGCTAGCGGTCAAACCCCAAGTGGCGCTCGGCGTGGAAAATGCGGTAAAAGCCGGTGTGGCGCTGAGCCAGATCAGTCAGGCATCGGTACTTTCAAGGGATAAAATACGCGAAATAGCTAGCGCTACTAACCAGCAAAGTGCGGCTAGCAATAGTGTGGCGCTGAATGTCGAACAGATTTCGAACATGGTTGAAGAGTCCGCGCAATCAGTGCGCGCGGCAAATCAAAATGTTCTGATTTTGGAGCGGCTGGCCGGTGAACTACGCCAGTCCGTAACGCGCTTTCGCGTTTAAGCGCCAGATGATATCGATCAGCATGAACCGACTAACTTGCGGCTTATACTTGGCCATGGCGCTGGTCTGCGCGCAGTGCCATGCCGAAATCACCGTACTAGCCAATGAGTCGATGCCGTATTGTGGCCTTATCGACGGCAAACCCGCGGGCATGGCGGTTGAAATTCTCAACGCCGCCTCACTGGTTGGAGCGCCACGATTTCGCTTTGACTTCTCCCGGCCCTGGGCCAGAGCTCAGCTCGAGGTGTTACATAATCCGCAGTTGGCGATTATTCCTTTTTCGCGCAGCAAAGAGAGAGAAGCGCATTATCAATGGATTGCCGTCTTGTGGAGTTCTCCGCTGTGGTTAGCGACCAGCGACCGCCAGACTGAACTCAGCAGCATAGCTCAGGCCCACGGACTACGAATCGGTGTGCTGCGCGCAAGCCCTTTTAAACCGTTGTTGCTGAGCCTTGGGCTTAATAATCTGAATGAAGTCCCGGATGAAAACAGTGCCCGCATGCTGCATGCCGGACACATTGATGCCTGGGCGGTATCGGCCTATGTCGGTGCATACCTGTGGAAAAAGATAGGCCAACCTCCCGCTACCTTGCACTTTGGCCCCCAGCTAGGAGCGCCCTTCGAGCTGTATATAGCGGCGAGCCCACACTTTTCAGTCGACGACGCGCGCGCAATTTCCATCGCGCTTAAACGTGTACGCTCTGATGGCACGCTGGCGAAAATTCTGGCCAAATATCGCACCCCCCAGTCAGCGCCAAGAGTAATATCCGTTGCGCCGCCACGCCTCGAAACCCCTTGAGTTTGAGCACCGATCCAAGCACGCCCCCCTGAGTACTCCCCCCATCATGACCCCCGCTCCATTTCACGATTATTAATGCTTGCCTGAGCGCGCCACACAATATGGCAATAACATTGCCCTATTCTGACACTGCACGTCGCGTTTGGACACCACCCACTTAGCCCGTGCATGGGAAACCATGACGCAGCGGTGCCCCATGAGGATCTCTAACCACAACTTAGGATAATAAAACCATGAAAACCGCAATTTTGATGATCACACTACTGACCAGTTCAGCACTCGCTGTTGCCGGTGGCTGTAATACCAATTACAACGGCTGCAAAGCGCCACAAATCAGCAACACCGCGCCAACCACCAGCGCGCCTTACAATGCTGAACATTCCCTGCCACAACGCCGAACCATCAAGTAAGTTCTGATTCGCATCACGGTTAACATCCAGCACGGGTTCCCTTGCGCGACTGCGCGGGACTGTGCTTGATGTTCAATTCAAGCGCCCTTCTAAGCCATACTTTTTGACCCCCAAGTCACAGCCGCCACGCAGCGCTTATGTTAGGCTTCCCTCATGACATCTCCCCCGCTCCCTCCCGACCGACGCGCGTTATTTATCGGTTTTTTCAAAGTGGGTATCACTGCGTTTGGCGGTGTGCTGCCGTTGATGCGCCGCCTGCTGGTCGATCAGACCCATTGGTTAACCGAGCGAGAATTCACCGAACTCCTGGGTCTGGGACAGGTGCTGCCCGGCCCGAATGTATTGAACATTGCGATTGCGGTTGGCACACGGTATCAGGGCGCCAGCGGCGCACTGGCCTGTCTCACGGGACTGATGCTTGCGCCGCTGGTAATCATATTGCTGCTAGCGGGGCTGTATGACCATTTCGCCTATTCCAGTCGCTTGCACGAAGTACTGGGAGGAGTGGCGTCGGTTGCGGCGGGACTCATGCTGGCCATGGGGATTCAGTTGGCGCGCCATCTCCAACCGAGTTACTGGCGCTATGCGATTGTGGCGCTGACTTTCGGCGGCGTGGCGCTTTGGCGTCTACCATTACTGCTGGTCCTGCTTGCCGTGGCTCCGCTATCTATCTGGCTAGCCTGGCGCTTGCGCGCCAAGGAGTGCGCGCAATGAGCCCATTACTCTTTAGTCTCGCTTGGCGCTTTGCGCTGTATTCCCTGATGGCGGTGGGCGGTATCAGTGCCTTGCTGCCGGAAATTCATCGTCAGGTCGTGCTGGAAAATCACTGGATGAGCAATGGCGACTTCAATAGTCTGTTCGCGATTGCTCAGGCGGCGCCAGGGCCCAACACGCTATTCATTACCCTGGTCGGCTGGAAAGTCGCGGGACTGGCCGGCGCTATGGTGACCACTCTGGCTATCTGCCTGCCCTCCTCTCTACTCACCTACCATGTGGTGCGGCTACGTGAGCGCTTCAGCCAATCGCCCTGGCGGCTCACATTTGAACGCGGGCTCGCGCCGGTAACCATCGGCCTGACCCTGGGCAGTGCCTGGCTGTTGCTCGGCACCACCAACACACACCGAACCAGTTGGCTATTGAGTTTGGCGACCGTCCCGCTAGCGCTCAAGCGTAAACTTAACCCACTGTGGCTATTCGCCGCGGGGGCGCTGCTCGGGTTCAGCGGTTGGTTTTAACTGACGAACGCCACCATCAGCGCCACAGTACCGATCCCCAGCACAGTACCAATCAAGACCGATGACGAGGCGGCAAGCGCATAGGTCTGATTACGAATCGCGAACATTGAAGCGGCGACCGCGGTTGGCACCGCACCCAGAATCAGCGCTTGGCGCGCCAGATCGTGATCGACATTGAACAAGTAAATCCCGAGCAACATCAACGCCGGCATAATGAAGTTTTTTAACCCGACATTGACCACTACATGCGCATCGACTCTGGGGCGTTCGCCGCAGAACATCAACCCCAAGGCAAACAGCGAGACACCACCGGCGCTTTTGGCCATCAGATCCACAGACTGATCCAGGACCGGCGGTAATTTATAGCCGGCAAAACTGAGTAAGGCACCAGAAATCGGCAACCACACCATGGGATTGGTCACGGCTTTCAACAGACTATGGCCTAATACCTTGAGGACACTCTCGCGCGTTTCACCCTCAGGAGTGTCTTCCGCATAGCGCACCAGAATAATCGTCAGCGGCAACATCAAGGTGCTGGTGATCATATTGCCGACCAGCACCGCCAAAAAACCAGCAGAGCCACAGACCACCGCCAATACCGGCGCGCCAAAATACGCCATATCGGGAAAAGCACAGACTAGCGCCTGCAGAGTGCTGGTTTTAAGGTCTTGCCCAAATCCCCAGCGCCCAATCAGCAGCGCGAAGACATAGGTGCCCATCAAGCCGAATACCATGGTCAGAATAAACGGCATGTTGCTTAATTTATGCGCAGAGGTATGCATTGCCCCAATAAACAGCGCAAACGGCAAGGCAAAGCGCATAACCAGGGTGGCCAGCACCGTCGCGTCACTGGGCTTGAAATAGCCTCGCTTACCGCCGATCCAACCCAGAATAATGATAAAGGCCACTGGGAACAGGGCACTGAACATTGCATTAAGCATTTGAGACTCCTTGTATCGTGCTGCGCCAGAGAATCAGCGCTGAACCCGCCCGATATCAGGCAATGGTTCTCATTTGATACAGCACAAGACGTGCCAGCACGCGATCCGGTAAAAACAAAAACCAAGTCATTGATTAATATAAATATATTTACACGTCATTCACTATCGCCACTTGCCATGGTCGGAATCTCGATAGTCTACCGACCGAGCATTCGGTTTCCCGACGCACATATTGATCAAAAGGCTCGGCAAAGAATGGCGCATAGTTATATTCTCTAGAAATAAGCAATGACGATGGTCTAGAACCATGGCGAGTGCGAACGACAATTCAGCACTCACACCAATAAAAAAAATCAAGGGGAGCGTGAATGTCGTTGTTCCAGCGAAAAAAACCAGGGGTGGGCCCGTGCGCAACAGCGCAAGAGAATGCATCGTCGCAAGACCCATCGGCCGCAAGCAGCCGCGAGTTTTTAGCGTCGTTGCAATCCATGGGGATTGGTCTGGCGAATGTCTGTTACAAATTAACCCATTTGACGCAAGAATCCGATCTGGCGGCGCGCCAGGCCAACATGATCTCGGATCAATCGGCCAGTATCATGGGCATGGCCCAAACCGTCGCCGAAAGCGCCGATTTTGCCGCCGAAGCCGCGGGGCGCACGCGCGAAAAGTCCGAGATCGGCTCGGCGGAATTGGCTCGCGTGGTACACAGCATGGGGGAGATGGTCGCCAGGGTACACGACGCCTCGGCGGCAACGCAGAAATTGGCGGAGGAAATCGTCAAGATTCAGAACGCCTGCAGCGGAATTCAACAGATCGCCAAACAAACCAATCTGCTGGCATTGAATGCGGCCATTGAGGCCGCGCGCGCTGGAGAGCAAGGGCGCAGTTTTACCGTGGTCGCCGACGAAGTCCGCAAACTGGCCAGCATGACAATGCTCGCTTCGGAAGAAATTAGCGCGACGGTGGTTCGCATCCAAGAACAAACCGGGTCTTCGGTCAGCACCATCACGTTATTGGCCAGCGAGTCCGCCAACGTGGCGGACACCGCCGGGCGCGTGGGCACTCAGCTGAATACGATCTTGGGCGATGCGGAGGCGGCGGAGCAACGACTCAAGACCATTGCTGTCGATGCTCAGCAAACGGTGGAAAAAGCCGAAGCCATCGCCGGAATTGCACAGCAAAGCTTCACGCGTATGGGGCACTTCCAGGAAGAACTGACCCTAGCGGCACAATTGTCCGATGCGCCGGGCGAGCAGGTATTTCGTTTGATAGCCACCAGCGGCATGGACTCGGATCACACGCGCATTTTCGTCAGCGCGCGGCGTAGCGCGGATGCAATCGCCGCTGCGTTCAGCGCGGCGGTGGAGCGTGGCGAAATTTCGCTCGATGCTCTTTTTTCAGAGCGTTATCAACCGATCGCCAATACCCAGCCGCAAAAATTCACCAGCCCGTTTGATCAGCTGGCCGACCGTATTTTGCCGGCGCTGCAGCAACCTTTTTTTGAGCAGCATCCCACTGCGGTGTATGCCATTGCCACCGACCGGCGCGGCTATGTGCCAACACATAATCAACGCTATTGCCAGCCATTGACCGGAGATCCGGACAAGGATCTGGTCGGCAATCGTACCAAACGGATTTTCAGCGACCGTACCGGCATCCGCTGTGGCGCGCATCAAGACCCGGTGCTGATTCAGACCTACAAACGGGACACCGGTGAAGTGATGCATGATCTTTCAGTGCCCATTTTTATCCAGGGCCGCCACTGGGGCGGCTTTCGTGTCGGCTATCCGCCAGAAAGCAGCGCAAAACTCACTTGATTCCGTAGGCTGGGGTGAACCGCAGGTGAACCCCAACGTCCGAAAGCCTGAGCATTAGGGTAGGTGGTGAAGAGCGCGAAGGCGAACCAACCGTCGACAGGATGCCGCCAATGTGGGGGTTCGCGTTACTCACCACCAACCTACTGTGCGAACCGCGACAGTAGCGTGGCGAAGGCTAGCAACAGCGCAAAATGCAGTCCCAGTTGAAAACTGCGCAGCAAAATCAGATTGAAGTCGCTGCCCTGGCGACACGCGGCAAAATCGTAGCGGATACGCAGCGCGCGCGGCAGTAGCACCCAGGGCAACAGCAATAACGGCGCGCGGGCGACCCCTGCCATGAATGGCAGCAGAACAAACGCCAACGCCAGCAACAGGCTGAACAGCGTTTGTGCCGCGCCACTGCCAAAGCAAACCGCAAACGTACGCCGCCCGGCGCTGCGGTCATGCGCCACATCGCGCTGATTGTTCACCGCCAAGGCCGCCGCCGCCAAACTCCCCAAGGCCAGCGCAGCCAGCACGCTCAATACGCTGGACCCCCCGCTCAGTAACCAGTCGGTACCCAATACCGCAATCAAGCCAAAAAATAGCAGCACAGTCAGTTCGCCCAGCGGGGTATAAGCAATCGGTCGCGGCCCGCCCATATAGGCCAATGCCGCCAACAACGACAGGCCGCCAATCGCCAACACGGGCCAGCCACGATACGCCACCAAGGTCACGCCAATTGCCGTGGCTAAAAGCCCCAGAAGACAGATCGCACCACGTAGCTGACGCGTGCTCAGCCAGCCGTTGACGCTGGCGCGCGGTAGCCCTGAATGCGCTCCCGCGCGCGCGGCGCCGCGAACCATATATCCTAGATCATTCTGTAAATTCGTGATCAGTTGCATCAACATCGCGGCGCACAGGGCCAAGAACGCCACGATCAGATTCACGCCGCCGGTACGCAAATACGCCAGGGAGCCGCCCACGAGCACCGGCCCAAGGGCCAGCGCCAGGCTAGGCAACCGACAGGCCAGCATCCAGGCGCGTATTGAGCCCGGTTGGATTGGGTTCAAAATGGCGGCTTTGTCAGTTGGATGCTGAGGGTTCAAGGACCTCTCCATAAGAATTCAAAGGATGTTGGATCAATGTCGCACAAGCAGGATCAAGTACCGATTATCCATCCGGTAAATGGAGCTCCACGCGCACAAACACTTTAGCTTAATATTTGATCGCAAATTTAGCTAATCTCTCAATATCCGATTCACGTTTATCCCCGATAAATGACTCATCATCACACCGCTTAGGGGACACAATGAAAATGACTCATGTATTGACTGGCCTGGTACTGGCCAGCGCACTATCGATCACCTCTCTTTCCGTCATGGCCGAGTCAAATGCCAGCGCGCCCGAGGCCGGGTCGCAACATCAGGAGGCCGACTGGCAAGCGCGCATGCAGCAGCATATGGACGCGCGTATTGAGCGCATCGCCACGTTGCTACAACTGAGTGACGCGCAAAAAGCCAGCGCCGCATGGAAGAATTACGCCAATGCCTTGCGCGATCTAGGTAAGCATGGCCAGTGGAAGAGTAAGCAAGAGCGTGAAAATGCCGATGCCGCCACCATCGCGCGCGCGCGCGCCGACGCCGTGGCGAAAATGGCGAACAAGCTGTCCACGCTGGCGGATGCCACCAGCGCCCTGCAAGCCAAACTGAACGATGCGCAACGCAAGGCGTTCGATCAGTTGGCCCACCAAGAAGGCGAAATGCATTCCATGCATCATCGCTTTGGTGGTTTTGATCACGGCCACGATCAGTAAAACACCTGTATTATTACTCAAGCAAAACGCCGCCTCAGTGCGTAATGCCGCTCACTTTGTTAAGTGAACGGCATTAGCCCTAGGGGCGGCGTTTACATCGCTTGACGGAAAATCGCCTCGATTTGCGCGTGACTGGCGCGACGCGGATTGGTCAAGCCGCAGGCATCCTTGAGCGCGTTGGTCGCGAGTAACGCAATGTCTTGCTCGCGCACCCCCAACCCGGCCAAGCCGCTAGGAATACCCACATCCAGCGACAACTGGCGGATCGCCGCCAGGCAGGCTTCGGCCCCCGCGTCGGCATCCAGCCCATCCACCGGCATGCCCATTGCGCGCGCCACGTCGCGCAAGCGCGCGGCGCAGGACGGCAGGTTGAAGGCTTCCACATGCGGCAAGAGCACCGCGTTGCACACCCCATGCGGCAGGTCGTAAACCCCGCCCAGTTGGTGCGCCATGGCATGCACAAAACCCAAAGAAGCATTGTTGAATGCCATCCCGGCCAGAAACTGGGCATAAGCCATCTGCTCGCGCGCGTTCAAATCACTACCTTGCGCCACCGCGGTGCGCAGGTTGCGCGAAATCAATTCCGCCGCCTTCAGCGCGCACGCGTCAGTAATCGGCGTCGCCGCGATCGACACATAGGCTTCGATCGCATGAGTCAACGCATCCATGCCGGTGGCCGCAGTCAAGCCCGCCGGTTTGGCCAGCATCAGATTGGGGTCATTCACTGACATAATCGGGGTGACGTTACGGTCCACAATGGCCATTTTCACATGGCGTTGTTCGTCGGTAATGATACAGAACCGCGTCATTTCGCTGGCGGTGCCCGCTGTGGTATTGATCGCCACCAGCGGCAACTGTGGCTTGGCCGAGCGATCAACCCCTTCGTAGTCGGAGATATGGCCGCCATTGGTGGCGCACAGCGCAATCCCTTTGGCGCAATCGTGCGGAGAACCACCGCCGAGCGACACCACGAAATCACAGTGATTTTCCTGCAGCAACGCCAGACCCGCCTCAACATTGGCCACGGTCGGATTGGGCTTGGCGCCATCGAAAATCGCCGCCTGAATATCCTGCTGATGCAACAGATCCACAATCTTACTAGCCACACCAAGCTGATTGAGCACCTTGTCGGTCACAATCAACGCCTTGCGAAAACCATGACTACGAATGGCCAATACCGCTTCTTGCAAACAGCCCGCGCCCATCACATTGACGGATGGGATAAAAAACGTGGTCGACATTACGCGTTCTCCAATAATTGAGTTGCGCGGCGCCCCGCATCCCGAGAGGCACCGACTGACATACACCCGGACAACCGGGGGGAAATTCAGCTTAGAAGAAGCCCAGCTTGTCCTCGGAATAGCTCACCAGCAGGTTTTTGGTTTGCTGATAGTGGTCCAGCATCATTTTGTGGGTTTCACGACCGATACCGGATTGCTTGTAACCGCCAAACGCCGCGTGCGCCGGATAGGCGTGGTAGCAATTGGTCCAAACCCGGCCGGCTTGAATATGCCGTCCCATATTGAAGGCGGTGTTGATATTGCGGGTCCAGACACCGGCGCCCAGACCAAACAGCGTGTCGTTGGCGACATGCAGGGCTTCTTCGGTATCTTTGAACGTGGTCACCGAGACCACGGGCCCAAAGATTTCTTCCTGGAAGATGCGCATCTTGTTATTGCCGTGGAACACAGTGGGCTGGATATAGTAGCCCCCCTCCAAACCATCGCCGAGCATGGCGCGCGCGCCACCGGCTAATACCGTGGCGCCTTCCGCCCGGCCAATGGCCAGATAACTTTGAATTTTGTCCATTTGCTCTTGCGATGCCTGAGCGCCAATCATGGTGGACGGATCCAATGGATTGCCCTGCTTGATGGCGGCCACGCGCGCCAGCGCCTTTTCCATGAAGCGATCGTAGATTGACTCATGAATCAGCGCTCGGCTTGGGCAGGTGCAGACTTCACCCTGATTAAGGGCAAACATGACAAAACCTTCAATGGCTTTATCGAAGAAGGCATCGTCTTGCGCCGCGACATCATCAAAGAAGATATTCGGCGACTTGCCACCGAGTTCCAAGGTAACGGGAATCAGGTTTTGGCTGGCATATTGCATGATCAAGCGGCCAGTTCCGGTTTCTCCGGTAAAGGCAATCTTGGAGATGCGCTTGGAACTGGCCAATGGCTTTCCGGCTTCCAGGCCAAAACCATTTACAATATTCAACACACCCGGCGGCAGCAAGTCGCCCACCAACTCGGCAAAGACCAGAATCGACAGCGGGGTTTGTTCCGCGGGTTTCAATACCACGCAGTTACCCGCGGCCAAGGCCGGCGCCAGCTTCCAGGCCGCCATCAAAATCGGGAAGTTCCAGGGGATAATCTGCCCGACCACGCCGAGCGGTTCATGGAATTGGTAAGACACGGTGTTGCTGTCGATCTCGCCCAAACTACCCTCTTGAGCGCGCGCGCAAGCAGCAAAATAACGAAAGTGATCGATCGCCAGGGGGATATCGGCCGCCAGCGTTTCGCGAATCGGTTTGCCGTTATCCCAGGTTTCCACGGTGGCCAGCAATTCCAGGTTGGCCTCCATGCGATCGGCGATACGATTGAGCGCCATGGCGCGCTCGGTCACCGGAGTGTGCCCCCACTTGGCGCGCGCGGCGTGCGCGGCGTCAAGCGCCAGTTCCACATCCTGTTCATCGGAACGCGGAATTTCGCACAACGGCTTGCCGGTCACCGGCGTCAGGTTTTCAAAATAGCGCCCGTTGACCGGGGGCACCCAGCGACCACCAATATAGTTGGCATAACGGGACTTCAAATCGATGGATGGCTGCAGTAGTGACATAGTGTTTCTCCTTGATTTTGTTGTGTGCTTTATTCCCTTGCGCCCCTTTGCGGGGTGAATACCACATTGCATACGCCGTGCCAGCATGCATTCGTCATGCAGCGCAACATTCGCGCAAGGCAGTGCAGATAAGGATTAATTATTTTATTTATTGCACCACAGCATAATTTTCAAAAAAACTATCATTTGTCATAGACAAAATCACCGCATAATCGGGTATGCGACGCGCCCCTCACTGTCGCAGCTTGCAACACCTGCGCCGCTACACCTGACACACTGTGGAGACCCGTTCATGTCGATTCCTTTACCCTTGCCGCTGAGCGATGCGCGCAAGCGCTTTTTTGAGGGTGAGGCACTACCTGAAGGCACGGTGGCGCCATCGATCCTGCGCTCCTGGCAGCGTTGTCTGGCGCTTGGGCTACCGTCCAGTGGCCTGCGTAGCGAAGGCCTGGATCAAGCGGAACTGCTGCGACGGCGCGATGCTAATAGCCACTGGCTGCATTTGGCGCAAAGCCAAATTGAAAATTTGTATGAAAGCGTGGTGGACGATGGCCATGTGGTGATCGTGGCGGACAATCAGGGCTTGATTCTGGAACAGATTGGACACCCGGACTTTCTCGACAAGGCCGAGCGCGTCGCGCTGACGCCAGGCATGGACTGGCGCGAGGACACCCGGGGCACCAATGCCATCGGCACCGCCTTGCTACTGGGCGCGAATACCCTGGTGCGCGGGCGGGAACATTATTTGGAGCGCAACCGCCAGCTTTCATGTGTCGCCAGCCCGATTCTCGACCCCTTTGGCCAGGCTGTCGGTGTGATCGACGTGTCCGGCATGCCGCGTAAATTGGGCCCGCAACACATGGCGGCCGTGGATGCCGCCACGCGTCAAATTGAACAACGTTTATTCGAAATCCATTCGCGACGCGCCATCACCCTGTGGCTACATTTAGACCCGGCACAAGTCATGACGCCGCGCGCCGCGCGCCTGGCCTTCGATGATCAGCAGCGTTTGCTTGGCGCTAATCGCAGCGCCATGCAACTACTAAAATTATCCTGGGAGGCAATTGGCAAACGCTGCTTTGCCGATTTGTTTGGCGAAACCCTGGAGCACTGGCAACACCGGGCCGGGCATCAACTGGCCTTATTGCACAGCGCTCAGCAAATCTTCTCCGCCCGCATGTTCGCCCCCAGCGAACAAACCCACCCGGCGCTTGAGGTCAGCAAGAGTGAGCGCGCGCCCCGCCCCACCACCATCGCCCGCCATGAACCACAAGACGATAGCGGTCTGCCGCCGCTATTACTTGAAACCGCTGGAAAACTACTCGAGGCCGATATTCCGGTACTGATTCTAGGGGAAACCGGTACCGGAAAAGACCGCTTTGCGCGCGCATTACACGCCCTCAGCAGCCGCAGCCAGACCCCGTTTGTCGCGGTCAATTGCGCGGCGATTCCCGATGGGTTGGTGGAAACCGAGCTGTTTGGCTATGAAGAAGGCGCGTTTACCGGCGCGCGCCGCCAGGGCAGTCGCGGCCGGTTACGAGAAGCTCACGGCGGGATTTTATTCTTGGATGAAATCGGGGATATGCCGCTGACGCTACAAGCGCGGTTGTTACGCGTTCTGCAAGATCGAGTGGTCACCCCGCTAGGCGGCGGTACCGCGCAGCAGGTCGACCTGCGCCTGATCTGCGCCACCCATCGCGACTTGCGTCAAATGGTGCAACAGGGCAGTTTTCGCGCGGATCTGTACTACCGCCTGTGTCATTACCCACTGCGGCTGCCGCCGCTGTGCGCCCGCGGCGATGTCGCCATCATCGCCCAACGCCTGCTTGACGCCCATGGCGCGGCAACACGTGGCATTAGCCTGTCAGCGCAACTGGCCACGGCGTTTCGCCGCTACTCATGGCCCGGCAATCTGCGCGAGCTGTCCAATCTGTTGCAAACCTTGCTGGCGCTAGTGGACGACCAAACGACACTTGAACTGCATCACTTACCTGTCACTCTGCAAGAAGACATGCAAGAACACGCGCGCGCCAAACCCGAACCTGAATCCAACGGGGTTGCCGCGCTACTCGAGCGCTTTGGCGGTAATGCCAGCGCCACGGCGCGCGCGCTGGGCATCAGCCGCAGCACACTGTATCGCAAGCTCAAGCAGATGCAAAAATGACCCTCAACCGGTAAATCAGCGGATAATCCGGCCAGACCCGTATTCGGGAAGACTTAGAGAGACAAGTGCATGAGCGAACCACAAACGATACGCCTGGCCAAGCGCATGGCGGAACTTGGGCTATGTTCGCGCAGTGAAGCGGATAAATTCATTGAACGAGGACTGGTGCGGGTCGATGGCGTCGTCGTTCAGGTACTGGGTAGTCGCGTACTGCCGGAGCAACAGATTGAACTGCAGCGCCCGACGGCGCCATTGGCTGATAACCAGGTCACCTTGCTCGCGCACAAAATCGCCGGCGCGCCAGTGAGCAGCGCCGCGCTGATTCGAGCGCAGACTCAGGCGCCCGACGATCGCAGCAATCTGGCCCTGCAGCCGCGTCACAGCCGGCAACTGACACTGTCTGGCGCGCTGAATGTTGCCAGTAGCGGCCTTGTGGTTCTGACGCAAGACCTGCGCTTGGCCCGCAAGCTGGCGGAGTGTGAAATGGAGGTACTGGTGCAGGTCGAAGCAGCGCCCGAGGTGGCGCAACTGCAAAAGCGGCTGCTCGGCATGCGCCAGCAAGGTCTGTTAGCAAAAACCAGCAAAGTCACACGACAAAGCGACCGCCAGCTACGCTTGCTACTGTCACAAGTCGAACTGGAGCGCATCGACGCGCTGTGCGCGGCACTGCAAGTCAGCGCGCAGAGCGTGCGCTGCATCCGCATCGGCCGCATGGCGCTGGGCAATCTGGCGCCGGGACAGTGGCGTTATTTGATGCCTTATGAACGGTTTTAGGCTTGGGGTTTGCCGAACAACGGTTTGGGTTTCTGGCGCAACATGGCTAAATACACCTGTTCGACGCGCTCGCGCGCCCAAGGGGTACGACGCAGAAATTTCAGACTAGAGGCAATGCTGGGATCGTGAGTAAAACAGCGGATATCCACCATGCGCCCCAGGGTTTCCCAACCGTAGTGCTCCTCCAGCGCGCGCAACAATGCTTCGAGCGTCAGGCCATGTAATGGGTCGGCGTGGGTCATCGGTTTATCCTAGTTTGCCGGTAAGGCTCGGATGGTAGCCGGGCCGGCGCAGGACGGCAAGCGCGGATACAACCCCACCGGCAGGCGACAGCCTGCCGGACGCCTCAAGTTCAGACTTTGAAGTAATCGACCGCAGCGCGCAATTTCTCCGACATTTGCTGCAGATCATTGGCCGCCGCCGCGTTCTCCTGCGCAGCTGCATTCGTCTGGTCGGTCATCGATGCAATATTACTAACGTGAACCGCAATATCGTTCGCCACACTGGCCTGTTCCTGATTGGCGCTCGCCACATTCTGCGCCTTAGAGAGCGAGTCTTGTGCCTGATGCTGAATCTGCGTCAGCACTTCGGTCGCCTGCTGCGCCAGAACCTGTCCCTGTTTAACGCGTGGAGAGGTACTTTCCATCGATTCGACGGCCAAGCGGGTGTCCCCCTGAATCGCATCGACCATGCGGGTAATTTCAGTCGTTGCCTGAGTCGTACGCTCGGCTAGGCGCCGCACTTCGTCAGCCACTACGGCAAACCCTCTTCCTTGTTCGCCCGCGCGCGCGGCTTCGATCGCGGCATTCAGCGCCAGCAGGTTGGTCTGATCGGCGATTTCCTTAATCACCTGAGTAATGCTACCAATCTCTTGCGAGCGGCCAAGCAGTGTATTGATGCGTCCGGTCGATATTGAGACCGAACTGGCGATATTTTCAATCTCTTGCGCGGCCAGTCGGATCACAGAACCACCTTTATCCGCCAAAGCCACCGTCTGACGCGAATTTTCCTCGGTGGTGTTCGCAATCACAGACACCTCATTGATGCTCACCGTCAGTTGCTCAATCGCGGCAGAGGTGGCGGCGCTTGATTCAGCCTGTCGGCTGGATGCGCGGCTGATATCATTGGCCGAAGAGGCCAAGTCGCCGGATTCGTTCGCTAACTGTTCAGTACTGGCGCGAATATTGCGAACGATCTCTCCAAGGCGCTGTTGCATGTTGCTCAAGGCACCGAGCAGATTGCCCGGTTGCGTACTGGTGGAAACGATGTTCTGCATCAAGTTGCCACCAGCAAAGTCACCCATTTGTCTAGCCGCCTGCGCCGGCTCACCACCAAGTTGCCTTTGTACGCTGCGATTAATGCTCCAGCCGATCAAGCCCAGAACCAAACCAATACAAAATAGAAAACCCAACGATTGCCAAGCCGCGGCGTAAAAGTCCCGATCGACATCCTCAATATAGATCCCGGTCCCCAGCCACCATCCCCAGGGCTCAAACACCTTGGCATACGACAATTTCGCCAATGGTTCCTTGCTGCCCGGCTTGGGGAACATGTAGCTGATATAGCCCTCGCGGTCACGCTCAAGCTCGGCAATCCACTCCCGAAGGTAGTACTTCCCGGTCGGATCTGCCGTATTGATGAAATTCTTGCCTTCTCGCTCCGGCTTGGCAGCGTGCATCAGATTGGTGCCGTTAAAATCGTAAATGAAGAAGTAATCACCCTGGTTATAGCGACTCTTGCGTAAATTATCTTTAGCCAGCTTTTGTGCCTGGGCCTCACTAATTTTCCCAGCCTTATACAACAGGTACTGCTGCTGGATTACACCCATCGATGAATTCACCAGTTCGCGCAAAGCGATCTGTTTTTCTTCCATAATATGCTGGCGCAGCTGGAACACTGAATATCCGCCGAATATCGCCAGTCCGACTAGCATACAAGTCAACATCAGATATAAACGTTGGCTCAGCGTCATGCCATTATTATTTTTCATCTTTTGCCCCCCCCTTTTATTCGGTGAGCCCATCTACTGGCTGATTAATTGTTAACCGCGCACGACTGAGAATCAAGCTAAGCTTTTGTGTTTACATTGCTGGTCTCGCGGCTAATTCAGCGCCGGAATTACTCGGCAACCTTACAAACCAAAAAACCGAACTGGCCGCGATCAGCGCCACAACTAAAAATGCCCAGGAAAAATCGACTGGTAAAATCGGACCATGCCGAGCAAAAGTACGGGCGCCCTGCAGGGCAAAAGCACCAACCGTTACGCCCATGCCAGCAGCCAGTTGTTGCATCACACTCGCCAGACTGGTCGCCTGACTCATCTCTGGTTGATCGATATCGGCATAGGTAATCGCATTCAAACTGGTAAATTGCAGTGAACGCAGACAACCGCCAAACACGAACACCGCTATCATTAATAAATGTGAGGTGCTAGCGTGAAATAGTCCAAATAAGGCCAAAGACAAAGTGGTTAATCCCGAGTTAACCACCAATACCCGGCGAAAGCCATAGCGCCGCAAAATACGCGCGGCGATGGTCTTCATAAAAATGGCGCCAATGGCGGTGGCACATGTCAATAAACCAGACTGAAATGGCGTCAGTCCAAATCCCAACTGCAACATTAGCGGCAGTAAAAAGGGGATCGCGCCAATCCCGATTCGAAACATAAAACCGCCAACTACACCGGCATTGAAGGTACCAATGCCAAACAAGCGCAAGTCGAGTAACGGGTAGCGCGTGTGGCGCGCATGCCAGACATACGCCAGTAGCAGCAAAATACCGACCAGGATGGCGTACTGAGAGACCCGCGCCGCCACCAGATGGTGACCGGCGCTCGCCAAGCCCAGCATCAGTCCGGTCAAACCGATCGATGTCAGCACAAAGCCACCTCGATCCAATGGGGGTACCTGATCTTCGCGCAGATTTTCAATATAGCGCGTGGCTAGAATCATGCCCAACACGCCAATCGGCAAGTTAATCAAAAAAATCCAGCGCCAATGCCAATAGGTGGTGATGAAGCCGCCGAGCGGGGGTCCAATCACCGGTCCGACCAAGGCGGGAATCGTCAGATAACTCAGCGCCTGCACCAGATCGGCTTTGGCGGTGGAGCGTAAAATCACCAACCGACCAACCGGCACCATCATCGCCCCCCCCATGCCCTGAACAAAGCGCGCGGCGACAAAACCGCCCAGGGTGCTCGACAGCGCGCACAGCACCGAGCCCGCCATGAACACCGCGATGGCGGCGCGAAACACGGTGCGCGCGCCCAAGGAATCAGCCATCCAGCCGCTGATCGGAATAAATACCGCCAGACTGACCAGATACGAGGTCAAGGCCAGTTTCAAAGCAATCGGGTCCTGCATCAGATCGCGCGCAATCGCGGGCAGTGAGGTCGACAATACCGTGGCATCCATGTTTTCCATGAATAAGGCGGTGGCGATAATGAGGGGGATCAGGCGCGAAGGAGTCTGGGAGCCGAGTCTGGGTAATAAAAACATCTGTTTTCAGTCATTCAGGCAGAGGGTATCTGAGTCCAATATGTCATAGATTGGCGTATATTCCCACGACAAAAGGAGTAGAAGCCGATGGAGTCATTAGCACACTATGTTGCCGCGATTCTGCAAAACAGCCCCGAGCCCGTCATTACGCGCCACGAGACCCAGCGCCAGAGCTGGATCGACCAAGGTTATGAAGTCAAGCAACAGCAATCCACCTACTGGTTTGCCAACGGTGTCGTCATTCGCCGCGAGCAGGAACAGGATAGTTTTCCCAGCGCCGAGCTCTGCGCCGAATGCTGGATTTGCTATCAAGTGTTGGAACATGGCCCCCGGGATAAAATCACCCCGGAGCGCCAAACTTTTGCCAGCAGCTGCCGTGAACAATTTTGGCTAGCCTACCATTGCGCGCCATAGCCTTGGGCAACCGGAAACACTTGTAGGGGTGCACACGCGGTTAACGCAGGCGCACCGGGTTCAGGGGTGCTAGTTGCGCGCGTGGGACAGATAGAAATCTTCCACACCACTCAACGCTTGCAATTGATTGGCCAGATTTGGCAAGGTGGCGCCCAAGGCGCGATCAGCCGCTAAAACCACAAAATGCCATTCAACGCGGCCTTGTTGCTGCGAAATTGAAATCGAGCCGGTTGCCAGTAGATAGCCGCGCTGGCTAACCGATTTTTTGATCGCTTCAATGTCAGGGGTGAAGTCCGGCTTAAAGCGCAGCATCACCGCGACGGCTGGGCGCGCGGGCAGTCGCGCCTCAATTTTTGCCACGACCGTCATACAACTCACCGAGCCCAGTACCAAAAAAATGGCCGCAACGTAAAATCCGATGCCAACCATCATCCCCACCGCCGCCACCGTCCAGATTGAGGCCGCGGTGGTCAATCCGCTGATACTGAAGTTTTCCTTGATAATCACGCCGGCGCACAGAAAACCGATGCCAGTAACAATACCTTGTATGGTGCGCGTCGGATCCGCATGGTAACCGGCATTGACAAACTGAGTTCCGTACCAGAACTCGGGATAACCGCTCATCAACACTAGGCCGGCGGAGACCATACTCACCAGACCATAGGTGCGCATTCCCGCCGCGCGACCATGGTAACTACGTTCATAGCCCACGACCAAGCCAAGAACCAGGGCGCCCAGCAAGTTAAGGCAAATCAGAATATTTGCCTGTACATGCGGGTAGGACCAATAACTTAATAAGTGCTCGGAGAAACTCATCGCGTTGACTTCTCTCTCACTCACAACCGGCGCGCCGGCCAATTACGCCGCGGGGGTAAACACCCGCAAGCGATGACCATCAGGATCAAGAATGACAAAGTTGCGGCCAAACACCATATCGGTCGGCGGTTGAATCACGCACAACCCGCGGTGGCGCCAGTCGCGATAGCACTTCTCCACCGCATCGGCGTCTTCTAGGGCGATCACCAATTCGCAACTACCGCCGGCAATCGTCGCCTCGGGACGCACATCGGCGCGTGACCACAGCCCTAGCTTGGCGCCAGAAGCCAACTCAAACAGGGCAAAATTCGGCTCCGCTTCCACCGGAAGTTTATCCAGTAACTCGGCATAAAAGGCGGCGCTCGTCGCCGGATTATCGACATACAACACAATAAAACTGGGGTCTGTCATAGCAGGCTCCTGTTAGTATCCAACCAGCCCAAAGATCAGCCTGATTTCCGATGCACATTCGTTTGATTTATCCCACTATAGTCAGTAATCCGTGATTTACTGCGGCGCAGCGTGTTTCGCGCCGGGAGCTCGCCATGCTTTTTTTCCCACCCGAGCGCTATCAGCCTCGAGTCCGACAGGTGTTTCGCGCCCTGCGACGCGTGTTACACGTCGCTTTGCCCCAGGCCAGAATTGAGCATATAGGGTCATCCGCGGTGCAGGGGTTGTGGTCAAAGGGAGATCTGGATGTGTATATAGAAGTCGAGCCGGAAGCATTTGATGCGGCGCGCGTCACCTTGCAGCAACGAGGTTTCTATCTTAAGCGCGATACCCTGCAAACCGCGCAGTTATGCTATTTCGTCGCAGAAGGCCTAGGGGTGGATGTGGGCCTGCAATTAGTGGCCCGGGGCTCGCGCTTCCGATTCTTTCTTATCTTTCGCGATCGCTTGCGCCGTGATGCCAAGCTGCGCGCCACGTACAACCAATTGAAGCACGCGGCGCAACATCTGAATGCCCAAGACTACCGCCGACTAAAATCTGAATTCATTGTCGCGATACTAATGCGAGGTCGGCGACTTCAGAGTGCCAGGCAGGCAAAATCGAGTTGGTACAGACGCAAAATATCGTCGAACTGACGGCGTTGATCTCCGACCAGCCGGTCCTGGATTTCAGCCAAGCCTCGAGAAACGTCCATCGGCGCCTCCGTGGTCGAGAGCGAGCTCAATATTGCCTCAAAGCTGTTTTCGTCAAACGCCGCGGCCAGCGCCGACACCAGCAATTTCTGCTGAGCAGTCAGCCCGGCAACGTATTTGATCGTATTAGTCAGATAGTGTTGCGCGCGATGATAGGCGACGGCGCGGATCAGGCGCTGCTCCAATGCGCCGCGCTGTGCATACTCCAGCAATAGTTCAGTGTGTTCGGCGTGAAATGCAATATCTAGCAGTTTGAGCCAGGTAAACAGATTTTGCGCGTGCGTTTGCTGGGCCAAGGTCGCGCGCAAGACACGTTGAAATTCACATCGTGGCCCGCGCGCCAGCAAGCGCAAAGCTGCGATTTTTTTGCGGAAGACAATATCGGCAATCCCATAATTCCCGCTCACGTCGGGCGCCAGATAATTATTCTGCGCGCCGTACGCCGACTGCGGATGGGTACGGATCAGCAGGCTGACCGTGGGAACATCAAGGTGCGACACGTTATGCGGTTCTGCGGCGCCAGCGCGCACGATGGAGCGCGCGCCGGGCCGCCATAACTCGGCGCGCGCCACTTCAAGACGACCCAAGGTCAAATCAGCCAAGGCTTGATGAATGTGATAGCGGTACACCACGTTCAGCGAAGCGCCACGCAACTGAAACTGCACCCCGGTAAAATTGTGGTCATGCACATTGATATCACTGCCCCACCAATTGAGGACTTCGACCCAGAAATGCCCGTTATCGAACAGTTTGAAATACAGGTCGGAAAATGTTGAGGGGTGCTGTAACGCGGCAATCGGTTCATTGGACAGCAACTCCGGAGTATTTCCAAGCTCGGAAAACGCCGACAAATCCAGTCCGGTAGTGTGGCGCATCACCACGGCGGCAAACGCCTCGCAGCGATTATCGTGCTCGGCCCATGCGCGTTCGATGGTGTGTAGCGCGTCCAGCAGGTCATCGTAGCTTTTCATCATGAGTCCTCCTCTTGCAACACGGCTGATTGCCATTGGCAGTGCTGCGCGCAGCGCGTCAATATCTCGTGCCCACGCGGTTGAATCAGGGTTGCGACATTGGGTAGCGCGTAGAGGCTGGCCAACGCTTTTTGGGTTTCGATTTGCATGGATTCACTGGCGGGGTGTACTCGAACGTCGTGGCCTTGAGGCCAGAAACGCTGGCGTCCAAGCAATAGCTCGCTGGCAACGACAATACTGTGAAACACCTTATCGATCGGACGCGTCAGATTCAGAATCGCGGAATAGGCCTGATTGTGTTTCTGGCTCAGCGCCGGGTAGTCATAATGCGCAAAACTGCGCTCATCGATAAACAGCAAATGGTGGGTGAGTTCATGCAGTAACATTTCGACCAAGTCCGCCTGGCGGACATTAGGCCCCAACGATAGCCAAATGGTCCCGAGCGCCGCGCTGGAAGACCCGCCAAACGAAGCGCGACCATTGTGCCGTTTCGAAGGCCGTAGTACGACGCTGTGGATCACCAAATCGAACAAGATGGCGAGGTGCGCGTCAAGGGACTTGAACTCAGCGATGGCCGCGCGCGCAACGCTCAAGCGTTGGCGCTTTTCGCTGGCCTCATAGGGCTGTCCGATAATGTGAGCTTGTTGCAAATCGTCCAGCGTATTATTGAATGAGTACGCCCGCACCAAAGCGGCTTCGATAACCTCATCGTCAATCAAGCACTCATCCCCACGGTTAACCGGCATATAGGGCTGGTGTGACGTCAGAAAATCATGATAAATCCGGCGTAAATCATCGGTCGTCCTCACCGCGCCAGACCCGGCATAAGGGGCAGCGATGCGATAAATATTCTTGACTGCTTCTTCAAAGCCGAAGGTTGAGAACATGTCTGGCGCTCCTGGGATCATCAGGTGTCAGTCGAAGGCGATCATATTCATCTGCGCCGCGGTTTCTTCAGCGAATTTGATCTGAACTTGTTTCGCCGCGCTCTGAATTTCCGGGGTGGTGACCAAACCAATGACGTGCTGGATATTGATGTTTTTCTTTTGCAAGACCCCCTGAATGGTGTTGAAGCTGTTGGCGATCACCGCTTTTTCATCGGCATTCAGCTGTAGGCTGGCGTGAGACTTTGGCATAGCGCTTCTCCTTGGCAAACAAATGAGTCATTGCGGGTGGCCACACGATTGCGACCGACCGCCCACTCACAATAGCCACGAAGAAATCCAATACCAATGTCATTTATATCAGTTTATTAAATTCCACCCCCTATTGATCAGCCCACATGGTTCGGGCCGCGCAATGCTATGCTGTCCAACTTATCTAGTGAGATGGAGAGTGTCGCATGCCACCGAAACGTGTGCTGCTGAGTGTATTGGCCCTGACCCTGCTGCTGCACTGTTATTTAGGCTGGCGCCTGTTACCGCCATTGCAATTGTCAGCGGCGGGCAACGCGATGGGCGTATTGCTACTGATACTGTCAACGATCTTGGTTCCTGGCGGACTGCTGGCGCGCGCACTGAAATGCCAACCTTGGGCCGATCGCTTGTCCTGGATTGGGCTGACCACCCTTGGGCTTTTTTCTTCACTACTCTGTCTGACGGTGCTACGCGATATCGCGCTACTGTTTGCCTGGATGGTTGGCGCTCACCCACTGGATCACTATCGTCTGGACAGTACGCTTGGGGTATTAGGACTAGCCTTGGCCTTGACCGTATTGGGAATGTTTAATGCGCGCCGTCTGGCGCGGGTGCGCGATGTGGAGATTAGCTGGCCCGACCTGCCGCCGGAATTGCACGGGTTCACCATCGTGCAAATCAGTGATATTCATGTGGGGCCCACCATCAAGCACGGCTATTTGCAGGCGATTGTGAATCGCGTCAACCAGCTCAATGCCGATCTGATTGCCGTCACCGGCGACCTGGTGGATGGCAGCGTGCGTCAGTTGGCCGCGCATACCGCGCCTTTGGCGCAATTGAAGGCGCGTCATGGCGCGTTCTTCGTCACCGGCAATCATGAATACTATAGCGGCGCCCTGGAATGGACCGCAGAGATCCGACGCCTAGGGTTGCAAGTACTGGATAACCGCCATGTGGTGATTCAGCACCACGGCGCTACTCTTTTGGTTGCCGGGGTGACCGACTATTCGGCGCACCATTTCGCTGACGGCGTCGCCAGCGACCCGAAGGCCGCCTTGATCGGAGCGCCCACCGATGTCGCCCTGAAGCTGCTGCTGGCACACCAGCCACGCAGCGCGTTTGCCGCCGCCGACGCGGGTTTCGATCTGCAGCTCTCGGGCCACACCCATGGTGGACAATTTTTACCGTGGAACTGGTTTGTGCCGCTGCAACAGCCGTTTACCTCCGGTCTGCACCGGTTACGACAGCTCTGGGTCTACACCAGTCGCGGCACTGGCTACTGGGGCCCGCCGAAACGGCTGTTCGCGCCATCGGAAATCACCCGGCTGCGACTGCGCGCGGGATCGTCCGACGCCGGCGCTTGAGCGATTCCTACAAGTTTAACGGCATTGAAGTCTCTAGTCTTGAGGGCACAAACTCACTGGAGCCCATGATGCCTCATATCAGCAATGTCTCACGCACACAGTACATCGCTCCTCAAGAGCAGCAGCGTACTTCCCAACAGCCATCAGTCAAGCATGGTAGCCATACGATAACCTTGCGCGATTATCAAAATGTGGAGAAGATATTTTTACAATTGAAAAATACCCACTTGAATCCAGAACAGAGCCGTTCGACGTCAAAGCCACGTCAAGTAGAGTCAAAACCCGTGCAGCCACACTCAGCACAACGCAAGCAGTCGCCGGTACAACAACCAGCACAGACTCTCCTTCAAGGGAAAATCTTTGGGGTCCCTTTCAGCTTTACCCGCAACCCCGGCCCGCAGACGGTGCAACAAACAGCGCGCACACAACCGCAGCAAGAACCCAAACCGGCCAAGCCGGAGAAAGCGGCGGCCCATTGGCGTCGTGATGGCGCCTATTAACGACCTCTTGACCAGCCATTCTGGCGTCGGGGCGATGGGCCTCGCGGCCCTGCGCTGACTTAAGCCGTCGGCGCCATGCGCATGCTTTCGCGTCGACCGCGCAGCCACTCCAGGGTGAGCAACATCACAATCGAGGTTCCGATCAGCAGCGTCGCGGCGGCGGCGATGGTCGGGCTCAGGTTCTCGCGAATTCCGGCGAACATCTGACGCGGCAGGGTAATTTGCTGCGGCCCAGCCAGGAACAGGGTCACCACCACTTCGTCGAACGAGGTGGCGAAGGCGAACAACGCGCCGGAAATCACCCCGGGGGCGATCAGCGGCAAGGTGACGCGCATGAAGGCATACAGCGGCGTGGCGCCCATGCTTTCGGCGGCGCGCGTCAGGTTGTGGTTATAACCCTGCAGTGTGGCGGTCACGGTAATGATCACGAACGGCGAGCCCAGGGCGGCGTGCGCCAGAATCAGCGTGGTGTAGCTATTGTCCATGCCGAGCGGCGCGAAAAACAGGTAACAGGCCACGCCGACAATCACCACCGGCACCACCATCGGCGAAATCAGCAGAAACATGACCAACGATTTGCCGGGGAAGTCGCCGCGCGACAGGCCCACCGAGGCCAGCGTGCCGAACACCATCGCCAGGAAGGTTGCCGCTGGCGCCACGATCATGCTGTTGGTCAGCGAATGAGTCCATTCGGGCGAGGTAAAGAAATCCACATACCAGCGCAGTGAAAATCCGGTCATCGGATACACCAGAAACGAATCCTGGTTGAACGAGAGCGGTATGATCACCAGCACCGGCAAGATCAGGTACAACAGCGTCAGTCCCGCCAGAATCCGCAGCGCGTAGTACCAAATCCGTTCGATCGGCGATTTATATTGATTCGACATGATATGTTCTCCGATTAGCCCAGACGCAGACGATTAGTGCCCACCAGCCAGCTATACACAACATACAGCGCCATGGTGGCGGCCAGCAGCATGCCGCCCAATGCCGTCGCCAGGCCCCAGTTAATCGAGGTGTTGGTGTAAAACGCAATGAAATAGCTGACCATCTGATCATTCGGACTGCCGAGCAATGCCGGGGTAATGTAGTAACCCATGGACAAGATGAACACCAGCAAACCACCGGCGCCAATACCCGCCATGGTTTGCGGGAAATACACACGCCAGAAACTGGCGAATGGATGGCAGCCGAGTGAAATCGCCGCGCGCATATAGCTGGGCGAAATGCCTTTCATCACGCTGTAAATCGGCAAAATCATGAATGGCAACAGGATATGCACCATGGCGATATACACACCGATACGGTTGAACACCAGTTGCAGCGGCTGATCGATCAGCCCGCTCCATTGCAGTACATGATTAATCAAGCCCCCGGATTGCAGCAACACGATCCAGGCGGCCACCCGCACCAATACCGAGGTCCAGAACGGCAACAACACCAGAATCATCAGTAAATTACTGGTGCGCGTCGGCAGGCTCACCAGCAAATAGGCCAGCGGATAGGCCAACAGCAGGCACACCACGGTGACCACCAGGCTCATCCAGAAGGTGCGGCCGAAAATTTCCAGGTAGATGGCTTGATCGGGCGTAGCCGGCGCCAGTTCACCGAGATCGTCGATCCGGTGATCAAGCGCGGCTAATAAATAGAATGGCGTGACACTGGTGGTATTGCGCCGAATCACTTGCCAGTACGCCGGGTCGCCCCAGCGTTCATCGATGGTTGTCAGTGCCTGTTGATATGAAGCAGGCGCGCTCTCGAAAGGCAGCTGACGCGCGGTCTTGCTCACCAGGCTGCGGTAGCCGGCGAGTTCCATATTCAAACGTTTGCCCAAATCACCCAGCTTTTGATTTTCATGGGCTTGGAGCAAGTCATCGGCCAAGGCATGGTAGACAGCGTCGGGCGGTAAGGCCTTGCCATTCCAGCCCTTGATCATCTGCACCGTGCGCGGCATGTTGCTCACCACCTCGGGATTGGCCACGCTACGAAACAACAGACCAACGATCGGGGCAACGAAGATCATCACCAAAAATAGCACCAGCGGCGCAATCAGCAACAAGGCCTTGATGCGCGCGACCCGTTCGGCGCGCGCAAGGCGCTGCTTCAGCGGCAGCTCGGCATGCCGGCTCAACTCGGTAGTTTTAGCGATGGATGCGGTATGAGACATGAGGCAACCGGCTCCTATTGATTTCAAGACACGGCCGGGCAACGCCCGGCCGGATATTACAGCTTACTTAGCAGCCCAAGCATTGAAACGCTGTTCCAGCGCATCGCCATAGTCAGCCCAGAAGCTCACACTGATATCAAGTACGTTCTTCATATTTTGCGGGGCGGTCGGCAATTGCGCGGACACCACTTTATCGATCAACGGCACCGCCTTCTTATTGGTCGGGCCGTAAGCGATGTTCTCAGAGTAAACGCGTTGATTTTCCGGACGGCTTGCGAAAGCGATGAATTTCAGCGCGGCTTCCTTATTCGGAGATCCCTTCGGAATCGCCCAGGAATCAAAGTCATACAGACTGCCGCTCCACACGATCTTCAGATGCTTGCCTTCTTTTTGCGTCGCGGCGATACGACCGTTGTAGGCCGAGCTCATCACCACGTCGCCGGACACCAGGAACTGCGGCGGCTGCGCGCCAGCATCCCACCATTGAATGTTCGGCTTGAGCTGATCCAGCTTCTTGAACGCGCGATCGACCCCGGCCGGTGTCGCCAGAACTTTGTACACATCTTTCGGCGCTACGCCATCGGCCATCAAAGCGATTTCCAGGGTGTATTTAGCCCCCTTGCGCAGACCACGCTTACCCGGAAATTTCTTCACGTTCCAGAAATCAGCCCAGGATTGCGGCGCGGTTTTCAGGACGTCGGCGTTGTATGCCAGGACCGTGGACCAAACAAAAATCCCGATACCACATTGCTGCGCCGCACCAGGAACAAAGGCGGCTTTATTGCCAATCTTGCTGTAGTCGAGGGTTTCGAACAGACCTTCGTCACAACCGCGCGCCAGTTCCGGCGATTCAACTTCCAGTACATCCCAGCTCACGCTATGGGTATCGACCATGGCCTTTACTTTGGCCATTTCACCGTTGTACTCGCCCGGCACAACATGAATGCCGGTGGCTTTTTCAAACGGCTGGTAGTACGCCTTTTGCTGCGCGTCTTTATTTGCGCCGCCGAAGGAAATCACAGTCAAATCACCCGCCTGAGCCACTGCGCTACAGGCCAGCGCGACGGCGATAGCGGTTGTTTTAAGATATTTCGCCATTCCTGCTTCTCCTTTGTTTTGGGGAACTGCACACATCATTGCGCGAGCTCGAGCGGATCGAGAGCACGAACATGTTCGACATGCCAGCCGAGCGGGATCACATCCCCGACTGCGAGCGTGGGTGCCAGATCGGAAATCGGCTGTTTGACGATAAAGCCGGAGGAGCCACAGACTTCGACGCGAATGCGGACGTGGTCCCCCAAGTAGATGAATTCTTGTACCCGCCCGGAAAAACGGTTGGCGTTATCCACGCTATGACCGTTGAGCTGAACCCGTTCCGGACGTACCGACAACGACACCGGCGCGCCGGGTTCGGCTTGGTGAATCGCCATCGCGCTCACGCGTTCGCCATTAGGCAACTCAACTTCACAGCGGTCGCCACTACGGCTGACCATGGTGCCGGACAAGCGATTATTTTCGCCGATAAAGTTAGCGACAAAGGTGTTTTTTGGATGCTCATACAGCCCCTGTGGGCTGTCAATTTGCTGAATCTCGCCCTGGTGGAACACAGCCACCCGGTCGGACATGGTCAAAGCTTCGCTCTGGTCATGCGTCACATACACCACAGTGACACCGAGGCGCTGGTGCAAATGCTTGATCTCCATTTGCATCTGTTCGCGTAATTGCTTGTCGAGCGCGCCGAGCGGCTCATCCATCAGCACCAGTTGCGGTTCAAACACCAGCGCGCGCGCCAGAGCCACGCGTTGTTGTTGACCGCCAGAGAGTTGCCCGGGATAACGCGTGCCAAATTTTTCCAGCTGCACCATGGATAGCGCGCGCTTAACCCGCGTTCCGATATCGCTCTTGGCAACGCGCCGCACCGTCAGGGGAAAAGCCAGGTTCTCGGCCACGGTCATATGAGGGAACAAGGCATAGTTCTGAAACACCATGCCGATATCGCGCTTATGCGGCGGCACGTTGTTCAACGAGCGGCCACCAAGCTCAATCAGGCCAGCGGTTGGGGTTTCAAAACCGGCGAGCATCATCAGACTGGTCGTCTTGCCAGAACCGGATGGCCCGAGCAGGGTCAGAAATTCGCCTTTGCGAATTTCCAGATTAAGATCTTTGACGATCAGGTTTTCACCGTCATAGCTCTTCTGAACATTGCTGAAACGTACAAGTACATCGTTGGGGAGGGACGCTGCCATGACCACACCTGTATTGAGAGTGTATGCCATCATGGTAGCTTGGTTATGACACCGGCAAAATCGGCGAACAGCGGATTTTTATGTCAGGAATATTACACCTACAGTGTAGGGAAATCCCTACATGACAAGGGGATGTCAGGGGCTATTTCCACATCATCCGTAGGTTGGTGGCGAACCGAAGGTGAACCCCAACGTCCGAAATCCTAGGCATTAAGGTAGGTAATGAAGAGCGCGCAGATGAACATACCAACGTGATATTTCCCGGATGCCGGCAATGTTGGGGTTCGCGTTACTCACCGCCAACCTACGGTAATTTAAGGTCATTACCGTCATTACAGCAGCTGGTGCTCAATCGCGTAACGCACCATCTCGGCCATCGAGTGGGTCTGCAACTTTTGCATCAGACGCACTTTATGGGTACTGACCGTTTTGGCGCTAATCGCCAGTTGCTGGGCGATATCGTTAACGTTAGTGCCATGCACCAGACGTTCGAACACTTGGTACTCGCGTTCCGAGAGCTGCGCATGCGCCGGGCGCGAGTCGGTCAGACCCACTTCGAATACCATACGGTCCGCCAGTTGCGGGTCAATATAGCGCCCGCCGCCCGCCACTTTTCGAATCGCGGTCAACAACAGGGCCGGGTCACTGTCTTTGGTGGCGTAACCGGCCGCCCCCGCCTTCAGCGCGCGCGCCGCCATCTGGGCCTCATCATGCATCGAGAGCATTAAAATCGCCGGAGCGTTTTCTTGCGTTCGAATTCGTGAAATCAACTCCAGTCCGTTCAGACCGGGCATCGAGATATCCAACAACAATACATCGCACTGGATCAGTCGCAGTTGTGTCAGCACATCGGGGCCATTACCGGCCTCACCCACCACCAACAGATCAGAGGCCAACCCGATTAACTGCTTGATGCCTTCACGCACAATTTTATGGTCTTCGGCCAACAGTACTCGAATCACGATGACTCTCTTTCATCCAAAGGGACGCTCACCCGCAGCGTGGTGCCCTGTCCTGGGTGACTATCAATTTCTAACGTGCCGCCCAGCAGCAGCACGCGCTCGCGGATGCCAACCAGACCAAAGGAAACGCCGGCGCGGCTAGCGAGCGGATCGAAACCGCGGCCATCATCACTGATGCGCAGGCTCAGGCAGGTATTCTGACACTCCAACAGCAGATGAACCGAGTGCGCATCGGCGTGGCGCATCACATTGGTCAGTGCCTCTTGCAAGATACGAAACAGTCCGATGGCCTTGCTATCGGAGAGCGCTACAGGCTGCTCGGGAACGGAAACCAGGCAGGGAATCTGTGTGCGCGCCTCAAAGCGCCGCACCTGCCATTCGACCGCGGAGGCAATGCCGGCATCCAGAATCGGTGGGCGCAAGGCACTGGCCACATCGCGCACGATCTGAAAGGTCTGCTCGATCAAACGCTTCATATTAAACAGCCGCTCTTGCAATTTACGGTCGAGATGGGCAAATCCCATCTCGCACATCGACATTTCCAGTCGCAACACGGTCAGCATTTGTCCCAGTTCATCGTGGACTTCACGCGCAATGCGCGCTTTTTCCTCTTCGCGCACCGACTCAAGGTGGGCCGACAATTCGCGCAGCGACTGGCGCGATTCGGCCAAGCTCAGTTCGGTGCGTTTGTTGTCGGTAATATCCCAGGCAATTCCATCCCAAACCACGCGACCATCGTCGAAGATGCGCCGAGTGGTCTTGAGGTCAATCCAGCGCTCGACACCATCGGTGCCTCGGATACACCCCTGCCAAGTCCACACCGAGTTGGCATCCTCTGCGCGGCGCCAACTCGCCAAAAAACCAGCGCGATGCTCCGGGGACACCCAGGCCGGCAGTTGCCGCAAGTGACGGCGCAAGCGATCAGGCGCCTGCCCTAGCAGCCCATGAGCCGCTTCGCTCAGGAAAGCCAGTTGCACCGGGGCATCCGCCGCCGCGCGTTCCAGGCGAAATACCAGACCGGGTACATTCGCGGCCATTCCCTGCAGACGCGCCTCACTCTCTTGCAGTTCGGCGCGGGCGCGATAGCGCTCGGACGCGTCATTAAAAAACACCACTAAGTATTCAGTGAGGCCAAAACGCAAGAAACTCAGCGCCACATCCACCGGTAGCCCGCGGCCATCCTGACGTCGGCACTCGGCCTCGAAGTTCGCCATAGTTTCAGCGCCGCGCAAGCGATTCCATAGATCGCGCCAATGATCCACCGATAAACTGGGATAGTAGTCGGCAATCGGATGGCCCAGCACATCGCCGGGCGCATTGGCGGCGAGCAATTGGCGCGCGGCCAGATTGGCATATAGCACCCGGCTATCCCAATTGACCCACAGAATGCCCACAGTACTGTGATCCAGCGAGAATTGCGGCAAACGCATGGCGTCAACGGCTTCTTGCTGCCGTTCCAGTTCTTGATTGGCCAGATCCAGACGCAGAGCCAGCGCGCGCCGCTCGCGAGCATGCCACATGGCATCCAACAGCGCCCCGATGACAATTAAGGCCATCAGTACGCTGATATCACGCCAAAAACCCGGTGTCTCACTTAAAGCGGGATAATTCGGCAGCATCCAGCGCGCATAGACCTGGCTAAAATAGCTGCCGGGCATCTGCTGCAACCTGGCATCAATATGGTCTAACCATTCTGGGTGGTCTTTGCGCACCGCTATGCGCAGCAAGCGGGTATAGCCCGAGTCCCCCACCACCGCCATTTGCACGAATGGCGCTTCACGCAACAGACCGGCCAACTGCGCTTCATCCACCACCGCGTAATTTGCCTGCCCTCGCGCCACCGCCAACAACGCGGCACGATCGTCGGATTCCTCCAGCAATTGCAGCGCGGGGTAACTCGACGCCATGAAACGCGCCAGCGGTCCGGGTCCGGCCAGCGCCACATGCGCACTGAATGGCAGCGACTCTAAATCCACGCTACGCAGTCCGGGGATACGCAAACCCACGACTTTATTCGGCACACGCAGGTAGGGCTCGGAAAACAACCAGTGTTTCAAGCCTTGCGGCGTTTGCAGTAACCCAGGAGCCAGATCGATCTGATTACGCCGCAAAGCATCGTCTAGAGCCTGCGGGGAGGTATAGGTATGCCAGACCAAGCGGACTTTCAGGCTGCCGGCAATTTGATTCATGACTTCAACATTCGCCCCTTGCAGCCAGCGTCCGCTAGCATCGAACTGGGCATAGGGGCGCGCGAGCACCACCCCGATCTGCCAAATGGCCGGCAACGCGGACTGCGGTGTAGAGGTATCGCTCGTGGAAGAGCTCGCCCAGCTTGAGCCCGCTGACATCGTTAGCAGCAGCCACAAGAGTAGATGATTCAAGCGCATTGAAACAAAGCCGATTTTCCAACTGACAATAATGACAGATCAGTCTAGCGGATTTACTTCATATCGTGCGCAACTGTCATTAAAAAACTCAGGGACTCAGTGCCCTATCGGCCGCAGGCAGGTGGGGCGCCAGATGCGTCATGCGGGTTGATCATCAGCGACCATCACCCGAGCTTTGCGGTCAAAAGCCCTGTCATTGCGGCGCCAATTTTTGCGCTAGCACGCAGGGTTCGCACGGGGATCTGGCTCGCACCGCAGCCCGCGAGCGTTTTAGCGCGCGGATAACCCGCACTGAAACCGTTAAATGACCGCATGATACGGTCCCAAGCTGGCGAGTACTTGGCGATTAGTCGTATAATCAGCGACTTGAATGCGCACACGCCGCGAGGGCGCGCCTTGTATGAGAAATGCCTCAGCCCGTTGAGCCGGTTCAACGGGCTTTTTACATCGCGCGCGCGGTATCAGGAAGAAAGCTGGATCGATTGCAATGAAAAAGGTATTCATCAAAACCTTCGGTTGTCAGATGAACGAATATGACTCCGATAAAATGCTGGATGTACTGGGCGACGCCGAGGGCATGGTCAAAACCGACTCGGTGGAAGACGCCGACGTGATTTTGTTCAACACCTGCTCGGTCCGGGAGAAAGCCCAGGAAAAGGTATTCTCCGATCTGGGTCGCATTCGCCACCTAAAAGAACTTAAGCCCGACTTGGTGATCGGGGTGGGCGGCTGTGTCGCGTCACAAGAAGGCGAGACCATCGTCAAGCGCGCGCCGTATGTCGACGTGGTATTCGGACCACAAACGTTACACCGCCTGCCCGAGCTGATCAAGGCGCGGCAAAGCCGCGGCGTACCGCAGGTGGATATCTCGTTCCCGGAAATTGAAAAGTTTGACCACCTGCCTCCGGCCAAAGTCGATGGTGGCGCGGCCTATGTTTCGATCATGGAAGGCTGTTCGAAGTACTGTTCGTTTTGCGTGGTGCCCTATACCCGTGGGGAGGAAATCTCGCGTCCGTTCGATGATATTCTGACCGAGATTGCCGGGCTGGCACAGCAAGGAATCAAGGAAATCACCCTGCTCGGGCAAAACGTTAATGCCTATCGCGGCAAGCTGTCCGATGGCGATATCGCTGACTTCGCCATGCTACTGGAGTATGTGCACGAGATCCCGGGACTTGAGCGCCTGCGTTTCTCCACCAGCCACCCGCGCGAGTTTACCGAACGCCTGATCGACTGCTATCGCAAGTTACCCAAGCTGGTTTCTCATGTACATTTGCCGATACAGAGTGGTTCGGATCGCACTCTGGCGGCGATGAAGCGTGGTTACACCACGCTGGAATACAAGTCGATCATTCGCAAGCTGCGCGCGCTACGCGCGGACATATGCCTTACCTCCGACTTTATTGTCGGATTCCCAGGCGAAACCGAAGCCGACTTCGAGGCCACACTGAAGCTGGCGCGCGATCTGGAGTTCGATCTCAGTTATGTCTTCATCTACAGTCCGCGCCCCGGCACACCAGCGGCCAACCTGTGCGACGACACGCCCAACGAAGAAAAAGTGCGTCGGCTGGAAGCGCTTAATATGGTGATTGAAGCACAAGCTTATCGCATCAATCAGGCTATGATAGGCAGCCGGCAACGCGTGCTGGTACAAGGACTGGGCAAGCGCGATCCAGGTTTTCTGGCGGCGCGCACCATGAATAATCGGGTGGTCAATTTCGCGGGTGACCCGCGGCTGATCAACCAGATGGTTGATGTTACGATTACCGAAGCTTTTGCGCACTCGCTGAAGGGCGAGATGCTGGTCAACGCTTAACCAGGGAAGACTTTGATGTACATCATTTCTTTACGCTATGTGCGGCCACTGGCCGAAGTCGATGCGCATCTGGCGGCGCATGTTGAATGGCTCAAGGCGGGTTACTTGTCCGGCCACTTTCTCGCCTCGGGACGCAAGGTGCCGCGCGAAGGCGGCGTGATTCTGGCGCGCGCGGCGAATCGCGCAGCGCTCGATGAACTATTGGCGCAAGACCCTTTTGCGCTGGCAGGCGTAGCGCACTACGATCTGATCGAATTCGCCCCGACCATGGCTGCCGCCGGTCTGGAACAACTGATCGAGTCAAACTAACGCATTGGAGATCGCTTCCCCTTGCTAACCAAACCTCTCAGTTTCAACCCGGTGGATAATCAGCGGCTAGCTAATCTGTGCGGCCCGCTGGATGAGAATCTTAAACAGATCGAAATCGGTCTGGATGTCACCATCAGCCGACGCGGCGAGCACTTCAAACTGCACGGCGAACAGACCAATACGGCCTCTCAGGTGTTGACCCGTCTGTATTTATTGGCGGAGCGCCAAGCGCTGGACATCGAAGATGTTCAGTTATGCCTGGTCGAAGCGCGCCAGCATGGCGCGCTGGAGATCGCCAGCAATGGCGTGCCCGCTCTACAAACTCGACGCGGGGAACTGCGTGGCCGCACGCCGCGCCAGGCGGACTATATCAAGGCTATTCTGGAGCATGATATTACCTTCGGCATTGGCCCGGCCGGCACCGGAAAGACCTATCTGGCGGTGGCCTGCGCGGTGGACGCGATGGCGCGCGATCTGGTCAAACGCATCGTACTGGTCCGTCCCGCGGTTGAAGCCGGCGAAAAACTTGGCTTTCTCCCTGGCGACTTGGCGCAGAAAGTCGATCCTTATTTGCGCCCTCTGTATGACGCGCTGTATGACCTGATGGGATTCGATCAAGTCGCGCGCATGTTCGAGAAGAATCTGATCGAAATTGCGCCGTTGGCCTATATGCGTGGCCGCACGCTCAACAATGCTTTCATTATTTTGGATGAGGCGCAAAACACCACGCCGGAACAGATGAAGATGTTTCTGACGCGCATCGGTTTCGGCGCGCGCGCGGTGATTACCGGCGACATTACCCAAATCGATCTGGCGCGCCATCAGAAGAGTGGTTTAGTTGAAGTCGAACGAATTCTGAATCAAATCCGCGGGATTCATTTCCAGCATTTCCTGAGTGATGATGTGGTGCGCCACCCGCTGGTACAGAAGATCGTCGATGCTTACGAACAATGGCAAGGGCAAGATGAAGAGCGCCAAAAAAAGAGTTAAACCCCGATCCTCGGATCGTCTGCGACTGATCATCGATTATGCTGTCGAGCGCCAGGGGCTCCCCAAAGAACCGGCATTGCGTCTGTGGGCGCTGGCCGCGCTCCTACCCGAAGTCGCCCAGGCCGAGCTCGGCTTGCGCATTGTGGACGAAGCCGAAGGGCGTGGACTCAACCGCGATTATCGCGCCAAGGATTACGCCACGAACGTACTGACTTTCGCACTCAACGAGGGCGACACGCTGCCAGGACTGCCCCTGTTCGGCGACATTATCCTGACAGCGCCGGTGGTGGCGCGCGAAGCCGCAGAACAGGGCAAGCCCCTGTTCGCGCACTATGCGCATTTGGTCGTACACAGCATGCTGCACCTGCAAGGTTTCGACCACCAGGAAGAAGATGAAGCTCTAGCCATGGAAACGCTTGAAACTGTCATCGTTAAACGGCTAGGATACCCAGATCCGTACGGCGAGGAGCACGCCTGACACCATGGAAGACCCCAGTAAACCCCGATCGAATTGGTTCGAACGCTTATCCAATTTATTGTTACGAGAACCGGAAGACCGAGAGGAGTTGGTTGATCTGCTGCACTCCGCCTTTGAACGCAACCTTCTGGACGCCGATGCGCTTGGAATGATTGAAGGCGTACTATCGGTCAGCGAGTTGACGGTAGGCGATGTGATGATTCCGCGCGGACAGATGGATGTCATCCGTCAGGCGGATCCGATCGAGCGAATTTTACCCATGGTGATCGATAGCGGCCATTCGCGCTTTCCGGTGATTGGCGATGATCGCGACGATGTACAGGGCATTCTGCTGGCCAAGGATTTATTGCGATACTTTCACAACCCCGAGACCTTCACACTGGCGGACACTTTGCGCCCAGCGGTGTTTGTTCCCGAGTCCAAACCTCTCAATGTACTGCTCAAGGATTTTCGCAGCACGCGTAATCATTTGGCGGTAGCGGTGGATGAGTATGGCGGCGTGGCGGGCTTGGTCACCATTGAGGATGTGATTGAACAGATCGTCGGCGATATCGAGGACGAGTTTGACTTCACCGATACCGAAGATCAGATTGTCCCGGTGCGCGGCCAGCGGTTTCGCGTCAATGCTTTGACTGAAATCGACAACTTCAACCAATATTTCGAGACACACTTCAGCAGCGCGGATGTGGGTACCGTGGGTGGATTAGTGGTGGCCATGTTCGGACATGTACCCAAACGTGGCGATGCGCACGAAGATGAAGGCATGCGTTTCACGGTACTAAAAGCCGACAGTCGTCGCCTGCACACACTACTGGTGGAGAAAATCCGCCACGAATCCTGAGTAGCACGGAATCCTTTATGCGCACAGCTTTACACGTGACCCTGGCCGCCCTGGCCGGCGGCATCACCATATTGGCGTTTGCCCCATATCGAATGTACTGGATCATGCCGTTGGCGCTGACCGTACTGGCGCATCAGATGGAGCGCGCGCCTAAACGCGCTTTTTGGCTGGGTTATGCCTGGGGAATCAGCGCCTATATCTGCAATTTCAATTGGATTTACCTCTGCCTGCACGACGTTGCTGGCATGCCCGCCGTGCTGGCCGGGTTGTTGACGCTGCTGCTACCCGCATGCCTTGGCGTCTTCACGGGTCTGGCGGCCTGGGTAACGATCAAAATTAGCGAGCGCACCCAGACGGGCCGACCGGTACGCTGGCTACTACTGTTTCCCGCCGCCTGGACCCTGAGCGAATGGCTGCGCGGTTGGGTCTTCACCGGCTTTCCCTGGGGACAAATCGGTTATTCTCAGATCACTGAAAGCCCACTTTCCGGCTTCGCGCCCGTCGGCGGCATTCTTTGCGTCACGCTGATGCTGGCGTTATCGTCCGGGATACTGTGTCTGGCGGTCTTCAGCGGGAAATGGGTACGGATCACGGCGGGTGTACTGCTGTTGTTGATTTGGGGCGGAGCTCTGGAACTGAAACAAATCAGCTGGACCACCCCGGTTGGCAAGCCGATTTCGGTGGCATTGGCGCAAGGCAATGTGCCGCAGTCGATCAAATGGGATCCCATCAGTTTCGAGACCACGTTGTCGCTCTACGCGCGTCAAATCGCCGCGACACGCGCCGACCTGATGATTTTGCCGGAAACCGCGCTACCGGTTTTTCTCAACGATCTGCCGCAAGCTTACATCGACATGTTGATTAATCTGGCGCGAAAAAACGGCACGGCATTAGCAGTGGGCATTCCACGTCGTACAGATAAGCAAGATGGTTATCTAAACGCGGTGGTCGCGCTCACCGAGCCCGGCATGCCCTATTACGCCAAGAATCACCTGGTACCCTTCGGCGAATTTATTCCGCTGCCCTGGCTAACCGGCTGGATGTATCAACTGATGGATATGCCACTCTCCGGTTTTAGCCGTGGCGGCGCCAATCAAGCGCCACTGATCCTGGCAGGGCAGAAAATCGCATTCAACATTTGCTATGAGGATAGCTTCGGCGAAGAGCTGATCGGTTCAGCGGCGCAATCGAGCATGCTGGCCAACGTCAGCAATCTGGCGTGGTTCGGCAAAAGTCAGGCAGCCAGTCAGCATTTGCAGCTGGCGCAAACCCGTGCACTTGAAAACGGCCGCTATATGCTGCGCTCGACCAATACCGGCATGACGGCGATCATCCGGCCCGATGGCGAGGTTGATGCGATTGCCGCGCCATTTACCCGTCAAGTGTTATTGGGTTTTGCAGAGGGACGTAGTGGGCTTACACCGTATATGAAGCACGGCAATCGACCACTCATTCTGCTTTGTCTACTGATGCTGCTATTGCCGCTCGTTAAATGGAAAAAGGCGATGGTTAACGCTAAACAGCGCTATCGCGACCATATTTGAGACGCACAGCAGCGGGGGCAAGGGGTGAACCTTGAGCTGACGCTTGGGTTCACCCGTTACTAGAATGGCAAAAAACAGAGGCACAGATCTTGAGATGGCGCAGTGGCGGATTACACGCTGAAGCGTGCGACGACAGCGCGCAGTTGATCGGCGCAACGGCTGATTTCATCGACCGCAAGCGAAGTGGTCGAGGTTGCCATCGCATTATCACTACTGCTTTGAGCGATACTTTCGACATGCTGCGCAATCGCTTGGCTGGCCAATTCCTGAGCTTTTAATTCGTTACTGATATCGTTGACCGCCTGGACCACCGCCACCGCGCTTTCCCTACCGCGCGCGACGGCATTACCACCTTGAGTCGCCAATTCCAGTCCCGTCTTTACCCGCGTCACGGCTTGCTCCATAGTGGCGCGCGAAGTCTCGGAGCTCTGCTGAATCTCTTGCACCATCAGAGAAATTTCCTGCGTGGCGCCCGCGGTTCGCTCGGACAATTTACGTACCTCGTCCGCGACCACGGCAAAACCACGTCCCGCGGGGCCGGCGCGCGCCGCTTCGATGGCTGCGTTCAACGCCAGTAGATTAGTTTGATCCGCCACCTCGCGAATCACCTGCATGATCGCCGAGATATTTTGGGTTTTTGCGGTGAGATCTCGAATCGTCAGCGCGGTTTCATCGACGGATACACTGATGCGTTCCATCTCATTGACCGCGCGCGCAATCACTTCACTGCCCTGGTTCGACAGTTCGCCAGACACCTGCGATAAGCGCCGGGCTTCCTCCGCATGATCGGCAATCGAGTGAATGCTGCCGGTCATCTGCTCCACCGAGCCGGCCATCGAAGACGCTGCCTGGCTTTGCTGCGCTGAGCTCTGCGCCACACCTTGCGCATTGCGTGTGACCTGTGAACTCATTTGCCCTAGCTGGTTGGCGCTATCGATTATTTTGTGCACCAGTTGACGCAATTCTTCCTGCATATGCGCCACCGCCGCCAGCAAACTGCTGTTGTCACCTGGCGCTAGCGTTACCGACTCGTTCAGTTGCCCCGAGGCGATCCGTTTGACCACATCGGTCGTCACCTGAGGTTCCGCGCCGAGCTGGCGGAGAATCCGGCGCGTCACGGTGCCGCCCAGTGCGAGCAACAATACTAGCGCCAGCGCAACCTCAATCAGCAGTTGCCGAATCTGGGCATAGAACGCCGCATTCACGTCGTCTAAATAGATGCCGGTGCCCAGAATCCAATGCCAGCCTGGGGAGGTACTCAAATAAGAAATTTTGGGCTGAGGAGAGTCGTATCCAGGTTTTTCCCAGACATAGGCGGCAAACCCTTTGCCCTGACCTTGAGTTAGCGTCTGATCGAAGAGTTCGCCAAGATCTTTACCGGCGCCATCGTGCAGGGTATGGGCATCAACGCCGATCATCGCCGGTTTTACCCCTTGCACCACATAGTGCATATTCGCATCAAAAGCGAAGAAGTATTGCTGACCTTCATAGCGAATCGCACTCAGCGCCGACTGGGCTAAGGCACGGGCCTCTGCTTCTGGTAATTTCCCGCTGGCCGCCAGTTGTTCAAACCGCGTCACAATACTCACCGCGGACTCAACTTGGTTGCGAATTTTATCCTGGCGATCTTGCAGCATCGTCGAGCGTTGGGTGTATACGCTAAGGATGCCCAAGCCACAGATAATGATGGCGGCCATGGCCATCAGCCCCATCAGACGCGCGCGCAAACTCCATCCATTCATCTGATCCATGCCTGATCCTCATTAATGAGGCTAGCGATGCCGACCGACCGTCGTAACTAGCCCGAGGAATAGTATATATATATTAATTGGTTAGTTATTTACTATTTAATAGTAAATTAACCTACAAAACGACATAGACACAGAGTATCTGATTGATTTTTATGTACAAAAAAACCCGGCGTAAGCCGGGCGAAGTCCGTGAAACATCTTAAATCGTTGCCTACATGGTTGGCATGAAAAACTCAGCATCCAGCGAGGTCGGCCAGCGCGAGGTGACTGTTTTCACGCGGGTATAGAAACGCACACCTTCGGGTCCATGAATGGCATGGTCGCCAAACAAGGAGGCCTTCCACCCACCAAAACTATGGAAGGCCATCGGCACGGGCAACGGTACATTAACGCCCACCATGCCAACTTGAATTCGTTGCGCGAACTCGCGCGCCGCGCCGCCGCTTTTGGTGAAGATACTGGTGCCATTGGCAAATTCATGGCGATTAATCAGCTCGACCGCTTGGGAAAAATCCGCGACCCGCACGACACACAGCACGGGTCCAAAAATTTCTTCCCGATAGATCGTCATGTCTGGAGTGACATGGTCAAACAAGCTGCCGCCGAGGAAGAAACCCGCATCGCCCGCTGGATGCCGATATGCTCGGCCATCCACCACCAGACTGGCGCCCGCAGCGACACCGCTGTCGACATAGCCGCGCACCCGCTCTTGATGTTGGCGCGAAACCAGTGGGCCCATTTCAGCGCCGGCATCGTTTCCGCTGCCGATTTTTAACGCGCGCACGCGCTCGGCCAAACGCGATACCAACTCATCGGCCACGTGACCAACCGCCACGGCGACCGAGATCGCCATACAGCGCTCACCGGCGGAACCATAGGCCGCGCCCATCAGGGCTTCTACCGTCTGATCCAGATCGGCGTCAGGCATCACTACCAGATGATTTTTTGCGCCGCCCAAGGCCTGTACCCGCTTGCCATAATGCGCCCCGGTTTGGTAGATATAGCGCGCAATCGGGGTCGAGCCCACAAAGCTGAGCGCAGCCACATCGGGATGGGCCAACAATGCGTCCACCGCGACTTTGTCACCATGCACCACATTAAACACACCAGCGGGCAAGCCCGCTTCGGCCAGCAATTCAGCCATCAACATGGCTGCGGATGGATCACGCTCGGACGGCTTGAGAATAAAGCAATTGCCGCACGCCAAAGCGACGGGGAACATCCACAGAGGCACCATGGCTGGGAAGTTGAACGGTGTAATACCCGCGACCACACCCAATGGTTGGCGCAGACTGTGACTATCAACCCCTGTACCGACCTGCGCCGAGTACTCGCCCTTAAGCAGATGTGGAATCCCGCAGGCAAACTCGACCACCTCAATACCTCGCGTTACTTCACCCAAGGCATCAGGCACCAGCTTGCCGTGTTCGCGCGAAATCAGTTCAGCCAGACGCTGCTGGTTTTTCTCTAGCAGCGCCTTGAAACGAAACATCACTCTGGCGCGGCGCAGTGGTGGAGTATCCGCCCAGGCGGGAAACGCGCGTCGCGCCGCGGCCACGGTCGCCGCGACTTCCTGTTCGCTGGCGAGCGGAACGCGCGCACTCACCATCCCCGTCGTCGGATTAAAAACTTCGCCCCAACGTTCGCTGGAGCCGGCATGGCATTCGCCATAAATATAATGCGTCAATGTGTTCATTACCAATTCCTATGCTGTCTCACGAACTGCGCTGTCGATGACGCTAAACAAATGGTCGATTTGCTCGGGCTCAATAATCAACGGCGGCGATACCGCCACAATATCCCCGGTCACCCGCACCATCACCCCTTTGTCCCAGCACTTGAGGAATACATCCAACCCGCGTTGTCCCGCTTCACCGTTACGACTCTCAAGCTCGATCCCGGCAACCAGGCCCAGATTGCGCACGTCTTTAACTTTGGCGTTTTCACGCAAGCGATGCGCCGCCTGCTCAAATTGCACTGCGCTGGTCTCTGCGCGCGCGAACAACTGCTCGTCGCGATACAGATCCAGGGTCGCCAGCGCTGCGGCACAGGCCAGTGGGTGCGCCGAATAGGTGTAGCCATGCGGGAATTCAATCGCGCGCTCGGGAGCGCTCGCCATAAACGCCTGATAGATTTCTGGTTTAACCAACACCGCCCCCATCGGCACCATGCCGTTGGTTAGGCCCTTGGCGCAGGTCAGTAAATCAGGCAAAACACCAAATTTATTACTGGCCCAGTCCGCGCCAAGACGGCCAAAGCCGGTAATCACTTCATCGAAAATCAGCAAAATGCCGTATTTGTCGCAAATTTGACGCAAGCGCTGCAAATAACCCACCGGAGGCAAAATCACCCCGGTAGAGCCTTGCATCGGCTCAACAATCACCGCGGCGATGGTTGATGGGTCGTGCAGCGTCAGAATCCGGCTCTCCAATTCATCGGCGATTTCGGCGCCATGAAGTGGCAAACCCTTGCTGAAGGCATTGCGACTAATATCTAATGGATGGCGGAGATGATCCACCATTGGCACTGTGATCGGAAAATGTTTGCGATTGCCGGCAATACCACCCACAGCCAGGCCGCCAAAATTCACGCCGTGGTAGCCGCGTTCACGACCGATTAATTTGACCCGCCCCGCATCACCGCGTACACGGTGATAAGCCAAAGCCATTTTTAGCGCGGTTTCCACCGCTTCAGAACCCGAGTTAACAAAAAAAGCCTGCGTCAGACCGGTCGGCGCCATGTCAATCAGACGCGTCGCCGCTTCAAACGCTAGTGGATGCCCCATTTGAAACGGTGGCGCGTAGTCCAGGGTCGCCACTTGCCGTTGGATGGCATTCACGATAGGCGCGCGGCCATGTCCAGCATTAACACACCACAATCCGGCGGTTCCATCGAGTATTTTGCGGCCATCCGCATCGGTGTAATACATGCCTTCGGCACTCACCAGCATGCGCGGCGCGCTTTTAAAATGGCGATTAGCGGTAAAGGGCATCCATAGTGCATCCATATCCGGCAGACTCATGCGGTTCTCCTAAGCGGGCCCTTTGGGCACTGATAGGTCATAATCTATCCGCTACACCAATACAATTACATATACAGTTGCATATTATTCCAACGAACCGTACTGGCAGCCAGACCAGTACGCTTTGTCCGTAGCGACCAGACATCCCCAGAACCGAAAAAACCCGGCCTTGGCCGGGTTTGGATTTTGCCGAGAAACCGACTAGACACGGAAACGGTTAAACATCTCACGCATCTTTGACGCGGACTCGGTGAGTACCGACAAGGTGCGGTGTGCTTCTTGAATCGAGCCATCGTTATCAATAATCCGACCGTTAATGCGTTCAGTACTTTGCGCAATCATGGTGGTGGCGTTGTGCTGTTCGCTGGTAGACAGGGAAATTTCATTCATCTTGGCCATGACGTTTTGCATTGCCCCATGGATGTTGGTAATTCCCTGCACCGCGCCCTGGGTCAATTCGACCCCGCCATCCACCGAGCTGACGGTATGCTGCATATTACTGACCGCCTGACTGGTTTCTTCACGGATAGTATTCACCATGCCGGTAATTTCCAGTGTCGCCTGCGCGGTGCGTTCCGCCAGTTTGCGCACTTCATCGGCCACGACGGCAAAGCCACGTCCCATTTCACCCGCCCGCGCCGCTTCAATCGCCGCATTCAGCGCCAGCAAGTTGGTCTGGTCGGCAATATCCTTGATCACGTTGGTAATCCCGGAAATTTGTTGCGAACGATTATCCAGGGTCGACAACATGCCGGACAGACCTTTGACCGCATCGACGGTGCGCGCCATTTCATGCGAGATTTTCTCAATATTCGCGGCGCTGTCACTAGAAATTTTCCCGGTCTGATTGACCAAGTCGTCCGCCTCGTTAGCCGCGTCGGCGATATGCGAGATGCTGACAGTAATTTGCTCCAGCGTCGCGGCATTCGAACTGGATACATCAGAAATTTCGCGCGAATCCACCGCCATGCGCTCGACAGTGGTACCGACGGACTCTACGCCGCCGATCACCCGATCAGCCTCGATCTTGACCGCCTGAAACATCTTTTGCAGGTGGTCAATAAACGTATTGAACGCAGTAGCGGTTTGCGCGATTTCATCTTGCCCACTGACCTCAATGCGCCGGGTCAAATCACCTTGGCCTTGCGAGATTTCCAGCATCGCATGGCTCAAGCGTTGCAAACCCTTCAGCATACCGGCCAGAACCATACTGGCAATCGGCACCAGAACGATGAGCGCCACCACCACAATCGCCATGATGGTTAACAGAACATCCAGCATCGGCTGAGAAACCACCGAGGTGTCCATTGCAACACCCATGAGCCAGTTGGTGCCATCTACTGGAACGATTTGCACATACTTGGACTGACCGTCCATTTGTACTTCTTGGGTCTCGCCACTAGCAGCGGCGGCATTCAGTCGGTCAGCGGTAAGGTCCGGCGCACTATTGGTCAAGGGCTTGAGTGTCAGTTGCTGATTCGGGTGCGCAATCACATTGCCGCTGGTATCGACCAGAAATGCATAGCCATTGCCGCGCAACTTGATCGACAAAACTGTCTTGACCAAGTTGTCGATGAAGATATCCCCGCCGACCACGGCCTTAAGCGCGCCACCGCTCATGACCGGAGAAACAAAGGTTAGGCACAGTTTACCAGTATCAAAATCAGTGTACGGGGCGGTGACACCGGGCTTACCGAGCTCCACTGCCATTTTGTACCATGGGCGCGCGGCGGGATCGTAGCCGACCGCCTGCTTATGCCCATCGGAATACACAATATGGTGGTCAGCGAAGCCAATATAGGTAATAGCAAAACCGCCCCCCTCTTTCTGATGCGCCAGCGACGCAACCGGGTCGGTGCTATCGGCCATGCCATTACCTGAAATCACACTAGCAAGTCGATCGCCATACCAGTTCTTAACAAAGGTACTGTAGCCATGCGCGGTGCCTGATAATTCATGGTCAACCCCAGCGACCATACCGCTTTTCATTTGACCATAGACCAGCGCGGCGATGACCAGACTCACAAGTGCCATCAAAACCGCAACGAAAACGATCAGCTTAACTTTCAATGACCGCATAATGAGTTCCCCCTCAGGTGTTTCATCTTATGTTTTCTACCCCGATAGACTTCCCAGCGTCTCCTATCGATATAGCTCAATACACATGCATTATGCTATATAGCACGATATGCTGGCATATACGGATGTTAATTATTTGTAACATTTGAATGTTAATTTTTCAAGCAAACGATTAAGTTAGTCATTTTGCATATATCGAGCTACCACTGATGAAAATTAGCGCCACCCCCCCCTTAACACGGGTGGAGACCATCCTACAAAATATCGTCAGCGCCATTGAAACAGGCAGGCTGCCCCCAGGGACAAGGCTGCCATCGATCCGACGACAGGCACTCGCCCGTGGCGTCAGTCCATTTACAGTGGTAGAGGTTTACGACCGACTTGCCGCACAAGGCTATGTGCAATCACGTCGTGGATCTGGGGTATTTGTACTGGCGCGGGAACGCAGCGAGGCGAAGCCAAAGGTAATATTGGAAGAATTACCGGTAGACGAACACTGGCTACTACACAATGTGTATAACCTGCCAGGGAAATATTTACCCGTAGGTTGCGGCTGGCTTCCAGGTGATTGGTACGATACGACGGCGCAACACCGCGCATTGCGTACACTGGCTCGCGATGCCAGCATCAGCTCTGAATATGGCGACCCACAGGGTTTTCTGGCTTTGCGCCATCACTTGGCACGACAATTAACCGAGCAAGACATCACCGTCGACGCCAGCAATATCGTCTTGACCCAAGGTGCCAGCAGTGCGTTAAACATTGTCGCCGCGAGTGTGGCGCGACCAGGTGACACGGTGTTTGTGGATGACCCGGGCTATTGCAATTTGCTCTCCAGCCTGACTTTCCAAGGCTTCAATGTGGTGGGCGTTCCATGGAGTGAGCTTGGTCCAGATACCAAGGTGCTTACCGACCTGTTACTTCAGTACCGCCCACGGGTATTCTTCACAAATCCATGGCTGCAAAATCCAACTGGCGCGAGTTACAACACCCATACCGCTCATCAGGTTCTTAAACTAGCGGAGCAGTACGATTTTTTACTAGTAGAAGATAATGTATCCGCCGATCTAGCCAATGCAAGGCAAACCACGCTGGCGGCACTTGATGGCCTATCGCGGGTCATTTACATTGGAAGCTTTTCTAAGTCGGTATCACCCGCGCTAAGGGTCGGTTTTATTGCGGCGCAAAGTACCTGGATTGAAAAACTGGTGCGCTACAAGATGATGTCTGGGCTAACCACACCAGAGATCAATGAAAGAATTACTCTAGAAATTTTACAAGAAAGTCGCTTCCGCAAGCAGATGGATAAGCTGCGAGATCGATTGGCGCAAGCACAATTTAACGCTGCGCAGCGCTTTGACGGGCTCGGCTGGGAATTATTTACCCGCCCGCAAAATGGGCTATTCATATTGGCCAAACCTCCAGGCAAACCCGACAGTCTGGCTATGGCTCAACAGGCAAGGCAGAGCGGTATCTTATTGGCACCTGGCAAGTTGTTCCGACCCTATGGTCAGGAGGCGAGCTGGTTACGTTTCAATGTGGCTTATTGCCAAGATCCGGCATTATGGCGTTTTTTAGAAACAATTCGTTAGCACGCGGTTATGTACACGAGGTAAACCATGCAACTGACTTCCCTATTTGTCCACCCCCTTAAGTCTGGTCGCGGTATCGAGTATCACCGCGCATTCGCAAGCTTCCAGGGCTTGCTTCATGACCGTGAATGGGTGCTGATTGATGCCGATGGCACCTGCATTACAGCGCGTACCGTGCCGCAAATGGTTCTTATCGAGACTGTTCTTTTGCCAGGAGCTGCGCTATTTAAATTCCCGGGTAAAGAGCCAATACTGGCGATGAGTACCCAGTACCATAGAGAGGTTGAGGCCCAGATATGGCGCGACCGTTTTGTCGCCTACCATGGTGATAGCCAGGTAGACGCCTGGTTTTGCGAAGCACTACAGACCCCATGTCGTCTTTGTTGGCTAGGTCTAAAATCTACACGCCAACAAATTGACGGTCCGCATGAATTATCGTTTGCCGACGGCTATCCATATTTACTACTTAACCAGGCCTCACTATTAGACCTGAACCAGCAATTGAAAACACCGGTGACACTGCGCCACTTCCGACCAAACCTGACCATTAGTGGCGCCACGGCCTTCGAAGAAGATGAGTGGAAATCTCTGCGTATTGGCGAGGTGATTTTTGACGTGACGCTCCCTTGCACCCGATGCATCTTAACCACAGTCGATCCTGATCTAGGAACCAAAAACGCACACGACGAACCGTTGGCTACTCTACAGCGGACGCGAATGAAAGACGAAGGTATTTGCTTCGGAGTTAACTTAGTTGCGCGCAATGAAGGGGTACTGCGAGTGGGTGATGAGATGGAGATACTGGAAACGAATTACGAGTTTTAAGTGCAATGATGTCATGCGTGTAGCACAAAATAAAACAGCCAGTCCCGTGGGACTGGCTGTTTCTTAACGACTGACGATTAGTCTGCCGATTCGTCCGCTGCAACCACGCTATCAGCGCGGTCAACCAGCTCAACCAGAGCCAGAGGTGCATTATCGCCCTTGCGGAAGCCGCACTTCAGGATACGCAGGTAGCCACCATTACGGGTAGCAAAACGCGGTCCCAGTACGTCAAAAAGCTTTACAACGATGTCGCGATCACGAGTACGGTCAAAAGCCAGGCGGCGATGAGCCAGCGAAGGTTCTTTACCCAAAGTGATCAACGGCTCTGCCACACGACGCAGTTCCTTGGCCTTCGGCAGCGTGGTCACGATAGCTTCGTGACGCAGCAGCGAGTTAGCCATGTTACGTAGCATCGCCAGACGATGGCTGGTCGTGCGGTTCAGTTTACGATTACTGTAACGATGACGCATTAATAATGTCCTTTATTCTCAAACCTTACGGCTTTTTCGAAAAGCCTTTTGGCTTTAACAAAAGCCTCAGGCTTTTCACGAAAGCCTTACGGCTTCTCTAGCCCTGCCGGCGGCCAATTCTCCAGCTTCATACCCAGAGTCAGGCCTTTGGAGGCGAGAACTTCTTTAATCTCGTTGAGAGATTTACGGCCTAGATTTGGCGTCTTGAGCAATTCAGTCTCAGTACGTTGAATCAAATCACCGATGTAATAGATGTTCTCTGCCTTCAGGCAGTTCGCCGAGCGAACCGTCAGTTCAAGATCGTCAACCGGTCGCAGCAAGATCGGATCGATCGGCGGCGCCTTTTCAACGACTTCTTCAACCGCAGTACCCTGGAGATCAGCAAAGATCGACAGCTGATCAATCAAGATGCGTGCAGCACTACGCACGGCCTGTTCAGGTTCCAGAACGCCATTGGTCTCAATATCGAGAACCAGGCGGTCCAGATCGGTACGTTGCTCAACACGGGCGCTTTCAACTGCATAACTCACGCGGCGAACCGGCGAGAAAGAAGCGTCCATCTGAATAGTACCGATTGAACGGTTGTCATCACGATTGGACCGAACCGAGACGGGCTGATAGCCACGACCTTTTTCGACCTTGATTTCCAGGTCGATTTTGCCGCCAACGGCAAGATGACAAATCACGTGGTCGGGATTAATCACCTCTACATCGTGCGGCAACTCGATATCGCCAGCCAAAACAGCGCCCTCGCCCTCTTTACGGAGGGTAAGAACGACGCTGTCACGACCATGCAGCTTAAGCACCACACCCTTAAGGTTTAGCAGGATATCAACAACATCCTCGCGTACACCATCAAGTGCGGAGTACTCATGCAAGACGCCAGCGATGGTCACTTCGGTCGGGGCATAACCCGGCATCGACGAAAGCAGGATGCGACGCAGCGAATTGCCCAAAGTATGGGCATAGCCACGCTCAAACGGCTCCATCGACACTCGCGCATGCGTCGCCGAGATCGGTTGTACGTCGATGAGTCGAGGTTTCAGAAATTCCGAAGCGCTGTTTTGCATAGTCATTCCCTAAAAGCTAGCGATTACTTGGAGTAGAATTCCACAACGAGCTGTTCGTTGATATCGCTAGACAGTTCGGAACGTTCCGGAGCGCTCTTGTAAACGCCTTCCATCTTCTTCGAATCAACAGCAACCCAGGACGGGAAACCGCTCTGCTCAGCCAAAGACAGCGCCTCAGCAACGCGAGCCTGTTTCTTAGCCTTTTCACGAACGGATACAACGTCGCCAGTCTTGACCTGGAAAGACGGAATATTCACAACCTGACCATTAACCACAATGGCCTTATGGCTGACCAACTGACGCGATTCCGCGCGAGTGGAGCCAAAGCCCATGCGATAAACAACATTGTCGAGACGCGACTCGAGCAACTTCAGCAGGTTTTCGCCAGTGGAGCCCTTGCGACGCACAGCTTCCGCAAAGTAATTGCGGAACTGACGCTCAAGAACGCCGTAAATACGGCGAATCTTTTGTTTTTCACGCAGCTGTACACCGTAGTCGGACAGACGGCTCTTACGAGCGCCATGTTGACCAGGGATGCTGTCCAATTTGCACTTAGAATCAAGTGCTCTACGCGCGCTCTTCAGGAAGAGATCCGTGCCTTCGCGGCGCGCGAGTTTACATGTCGGGCCGATATAACGTGCCATGTCTCACTCTCTCCGAATTAAATACGACGTTTTTTGGGCGGACGGCAACCGTTGTGCGGTACCGGCGTCACGTCGGAGATGCTGGTGATTTTAAATCCCAGCGCGTTGAGTGCACGAACAGCGGATTCACGACCCGGGCCTGGACCCTTGATGCGAACTTCGAGGTTCTTAACACCATATTCTTGGGCAACTTTACCAGCGTGCTCTGCCGCTACTTGAGCAGCAAAGGGTGTACTTTTGCGCGAGCCCTTAAAACCAGCGCCGCCAGAGGTAGCCCAAGACAGTGCATTGCCTTGACGGTCAGTGATAGTGATGATGGTATTGTTAAACGAAGCGTGCACATGCACGATACCTTCGCTAACACTCTTGCGCACTTTTTTACGTACACGGACAGCTGTGTTTGCTTTAGCCATTATCTGTGTTCCTTAGGTTACTTCTTGCCGGCAATCGCTTTGCGCGGGCCCTTGCGGGTACGAGCATTGGTACGAGTGCGTTGACCGCGGCACGGCAAACCACGACGATGACGCAGACCGCGGTAGCAGCCCATGTCCATTAGTCGCTTAATGCTCATGGTGACTTCGCGTCGCAGATCACCTTCAGTGGTGAACTTAGACACTTCTACACGCAGAGCTTCCATTTCAGCTTCGGTCAAATCTTTGACTTTCGTCGCAGAGTTAACACCAGCGGCAACACAAATCTGTTGCGCGCGGGTTTGACCGACACCGAAAATTGCCTGCAGGCCGATAACGGCATGTGCATGATTGGGGATGTTTACCCCTGCAATACGGGCCATTCTCTTTCCTTAAGCCTTACGACCTTGAAAAGGTTGCGATTGTAACACGCAATAACAGGACTAACAAACTTAGCCTTGTCTTTGCTTGTGACGTGGGTCGGTGCAGATCACGCGTACTACGCGATTGCGCCGGATAATTTTGCAGTTACGGCAAATTTTCTTTACCGAAGGCTGTACTCGCATTTCAGTTCCTTTCAATCTCTAAAAGAGCGAGTGCGTCATTTCGCACGGAACACGATACGGGCTCGAGTCAAGTCATAGGGGGTTAATTCCACAGTAACTTTATCGCCAGGAAGGATGCGGATATAGTGCATCCGCATCTTGCCTGAAATATGCCCGAGCACCTCGTGCCCATTCTCCTCAAGCTTGACCCTGAACGTTGCGTTAGGCAGCGTTTCAAGGACCACGCCTTGCATCTGGATAGTATCTTCCTTAGCCATATGACCCAGTGTCTACTCGTGTATCAGCGGGAGAGCGCATTGCCTTTGAAGTTAGCCTTCTTCAGCAAGCCCTCATACTGGTGAGACAAAACGTAGGATTGAACCTGCGCCATAAAGTCCATGGTAACCACGACAATAATCAGTAGTGATGTACCGCCGAAGTAGAACGGAACGTTCCACTTTAGCACGAGAAACTCAGGCAACAAGCAAACCAACGTAATATAAATCGCCCCGATAAGCGTCAACCGTAAGGTGATCTTCTCAATGTAACGAGAAGTTTGCTCACCAGGACGATAACCTGGGATAAACGCACCGCTCTTCTTCAAGTTATCAGCCGTCTCTTTCGGGTTAAACATCAACGCCGTATAGAAATAGCAGAAGAAGATAATCGCAGCCGAATACAGCAGGACATAGACTGGCTGACCTGGATGTAACTTATCAGCAACACTCTTCATCCATCCGAGACCATCCGTATTACCAAACCAACCCAAAGCGGTGGCGGGAAACAGAATGATGCTCGATGCAAAAATCGGCGGAATCACCCCAGCCATATTGAGCTTGAGCGGCAAATGCGAACTCTGGCCCTGCATGACGCGATTACCAACTTGCCGTTTGGCGTAGTTCACTAGTACTTTTCGTTGGCCGCGCTCTACAAACACAACCAGATAAGTTACCAGCAAAACACCGACAAACAACACGACAGCAAACAAAAGGGGCAGCGAACCTTGACTGGTCAGAGTCAGGGTTTTTCCGATAGCCGCAGGCACCCCAGATGCGATACCGGCACAGATAATCAGAGAAATACCGTTACCGATACCTCGCTCAGTGATCTGCTCGCCCAGCCACATCAAGAACATGGTGCCAGTCACCAAAGTGACCAAGGTCGTGAGATAAAACTCCCACTGCGCAGACACCACCAGGTTAGGCTGCTTATAAAGCATTACCGCGATACCGAAACTCTGAAACGAGGCCAGCACCACCGTTGCGTAACGTGTGTATTGGGTTACCTTGCGACGCCCCGCCTCGCCTTCTTTCTTCAGCTGCTTAAGACTGGGGATAACCTCAGCCGCAAGCTGCAAAATAATCGAAGCCGAAATATACGGCATGATGCCCAGGGCAAATACCGTAAATCGGGACAGGGCGCCCCCCGAGAACATGTTAAACATGTCGAGGAGCCCCGTCTGCGACGTGCGGAACAACTTCGCTAGTTCGGCAGGATTGATCCCGGGAACCGGAATATGTGCACCAACACGAAATACGATCAACGCACCAAGCAAGAACCAGATGCGGTTTTTAAGATCGCCAAATTTATTGGCATTTGCCACTAGAGAAGTATTCGCCACGTACGTGCGCCTTATTCAACAATACTGCCGCCAGCGGCTTCGATTGCGGCACGAGCACCGGCCGTAGTGGCCAGACCGCGCAGCGTCAAAGCACGCTCAACCTTACCGGACAGGACTACCTTGGCGGAAGTCGCCAGGGTATTCACCACACCAGCTTGCTTGAGAGCGAGCAGATCGATTTCATCAACAGGCATCAGATTCAGTTCGGACAAGCGAACTTCAGCAATCTTGCCAGCCGTCAGGGATTTGAAACCACGCTTAGGCAAGCGACGTTGCAACGGCATTTGACCGCCTTCGAAGCCAACCTTGTGGAAACCACCCGCACGACTCTTTTGACCCTTGTGACCGCGGCCGCAAGTCTTGCCCAGGCCGCTGCCGATACCACGGCCTACGCGACGCTTGGCATGCTTGGCGCCTTCACCCGGATTAATGGTGTTCAGCAACATCTCTTAGCCCTCGCATTTCAGCAGGAAGCTGATCTTGTTGATCATCCCCCGGTTTTCAGGCGTATCGATCACTTCCACGGTCTGACGGATCTTTTTAAGACCCAGACCACGGGCGCAGGCCCGTTGAGACTCCAGACGTCCAATCAGACTTTTCACCAGAGTCACCTTTACGGTTTTGGCGTTAGTCATGATTAGCCCCCAGAATTTCTTCAACGGTCAACCCACGCTTGGCAGCGATTTGCGCCGGAACATAGATTTTCGCCAAACCATCCAGCGTAGCGCGAACCACGTTGTAAGGATTGGTGGAACCTTGGATCTTAGCGGATACGTTACGCACACCCATAGCTTCGAAAATTGCGCGCATCGGGCCACCAGCCTTAACACCCGAGCCATCCTTGGCCGGTTGCATCAGGACGGTAGTAGCACCGTGCTTGCCTTGAACGGCGTGATGCAGAGTGCCATTTTTCAGCGGAATTTTCACCAGGTTGCGACGTGCTTGTTCCATTGCCTTCTGTACGGCGACCGGCACTTCCTTCGAGCGACCTTTGCCCATGCCGATACCACCGTCGCCATCACCCACTACGGTGAGAGCGGAGAAAGCCATAATGCGACCGCCCTTCACCACTTTGGTGACGCGGTTGACGCTGATCATTTTCTCGACCAGACCGTCGCCACGATCTTCCATTTCGTGCTTAGCCATTCTTCACTCCGAATTAGAATACCAGACCGTGTTCGCGGGCTGCATCGGCCAGTGCCTTGATACGACCGTGGTATTTAAACCCCGAACGGTCGAAGGACACGGTTTCGATGCCGGCTGCCTTAGCTTTTTCAGCAATACGCTTGCCTATGACAGCCGCAGCGTTCACGTTGCCACCATTGGTGAGCTCGGTGCGCACTTCGACTTCCAGGGAGGAAGCGCTTGCAAGTACTTTGCCGCGAGTCTCGTCAATGATCTGAGCGTAAATGTGGCAGTTGGTGCGATATACAGTGAGACGCACCTTCTTGAGCTCCGCAATCCGAGCACGGGTTTTGCGTGCACGGCGGAGTCGAGTTTGTTTCTTGTCCATATCAGGGCCTCAGTTACTTCTTCTTGGTCTCTTTCAGAACCACGACCTCGTCGGAATAGCGCACACCCTTGCCCTTGTACGGTTCCGGAGAACGGTAAGCACGGATTTCAGCGGCTACTTGACCGACTTGTTGCTTGTCGGCGCCCTTGATGAGGATCTCGGTCTGAGTCGGAGTTTGCACAGTCACACCGGCGGGCATTTTATGCACGACAGGGTGAGAGAAACCCAGAGAAAGGTTTAGAGCTTCACCCTGAGCCTGGGCACGATAACCCACGCCAACCAGAGTCAGCTTCTTTTCGAAGCCTTTGCTCACACCTTGGACCATGTTGTTGAGAAGCGCACGCAACGTGCCAGACATGGCACGAGCGAACTTACTGTCATTCTTGGCTGCGAAGGTCAGCTGGCCATTGTCCAGTTTGACATCCACTTCACCGCACAGCGCGGTGCTGAGGGTGCCAAGGGAGCCCTTAACGCTCACCTCGGTTGCATTGAACTTAACTTCAACGCCGGCCGGGATCGCTACAGGATTCTTAGCTACGCGAGACATTACACCCCCCCCTTACGCCACGATGCAGAGCAGTTCACCACCGATGCCGGCAGCTCGTGCCTTGCGATCAGTCATCACACCCCTAGAGGTGGACAAGATGGCTACGCCCAGGCCATTCATGACCTTCGGAATTTCAGTAGTGCCCTTGTACACACGCAGACCAGGGCGGGATACGCGCTCAATGCGCTCAATCACCGGACGGCCAGCATAGTACTTGAGCTGGATATCGAGAACTGGCTTCTTGTCTTCGCCGGCAACGGCGAAGTCTTCGATGTAGCCCTCTTCTTTAAGTACCTGCGCAAGTGCCGCCTTCAACTTCGAAGAAGGCATGGCAACAGCGGTTTTTGCCGCACGTTGGCCATTGCGGATGCGGGTCAACATGTCGGAAATAGGATCATGCATGCTCATTTATATGTCTCCTATTACCAGCTGGCCTTGACAATCCCTGGGATCTCGCCTTTGAGGGCGATCTCACGGAGCTTGTTACGACCAAGACCGAATTTACGGAACACACCACGCGGACGACCGGTAATTGCGCAGCGACGACGCTGACGCACCGGGCTAGCGTTACGCGGCATTTGCTGGAGCTTCAGCCGTGCCGCAAAACGCTCTTCTTCCGTGCAGTTCTGGTTGTTGATGATTGCAAAGAGTTCTTCACGCTTCGGGGCAAATTTCTTCGCCAGCGCTACACGCTTCGCTTCACGGTTAATCAGTGCAAGTTTCGCCATGGACTTAACCCTTGAACGGGAATTTGAAAGCTGCCAGCAATGCGCGGGCTTCTTCGTCAGTCTTCGCCGTAGTCGTAATGGTAATGTTCATACCGCGCAGCGCATCAATCTTATCGTACTCAATTTCCGGGAAGATGATTTGCTCGCGCACGCCCATGTTGAAGTTACCGCGACCGTCAAAAGACTTAGCGGAAACACCACGGAAGTCGCGTACGCGCGGCAGCGCGATGGTGACCAGGCGATCGAAGAACTCATACATCCGTTCGCGGCGCAGCGTAACTTTGCAGCCGATCGGATAGTGGTCGCGAATTTTGAAGCCTGCGATCGATTTGCGAGCAGTGGTCACCACCGGCTTTTGGCCGGACAGTTTCGTCATGTCGCTTACGGCGTGTTCCATTACCTTTTTATCGGCAACAGCTTCGCCCACACCCATATTCAGGGTGATTTTTTCGATACGCGGGACTTCCATGATCGACTTGTAGCCGAACTTTTCCATCAAGCTCGGCGCAATGGTGTCTTTGTAGAAATCGTGGAGACGTGCCATATTGATTCCTTACGCCCCGATGACTTCGCCAGAAGACTTGAACACGCGCACCTTACGGCCGTCTTCAAGAGTCTTGAAGCCCACGCGGTCAGCTTTTTGGCTAGCCGGATTGAAAATAGCCACGTTGGACACGTTGACCGGCATTGTTTTTTCAACAATACCACCAGCGACGCCACGGATCGGATTCGGCTTTTGGTGTTTTTTTACCAAGTTCACGCCTTCGACGAAAATCTTTTCGTCCAGGACGCGCAACACGGCACCACGTTTGCCTTTGTCTTTGCCGGTGATTACTACGATTTCATCACCCTTGCGAATTTTGCGCATGTGTTCCCCTTACAGCACTTCAGGAGCCAGCGAAACGATCTTCATGAAGCGCTCAGTACGCAGTTCACGCGTTACTGGCCCGAAGATACGAGTGCCAATTGGCTCGAGCTTGTTGTTGAGCAACACAGCCGCATTGCCGTCGAATTTGATCAACGAGCCATCCGGACGACGAACGCCTTTAGCCGTGCGTACAACGACTGCGTTGTATACATCGCCTTTTTTGACGCGTCCGCGCGGAGCTGCATCTTTGATGCTCACCTTGATGATGTCGCCTACGCCAGCGTAGCGACGCTTGGAGCCACCCAGCACCTTGATGCACATAACTGCGCGTGCGCCGGTGTTGTCAGCGACCTCAAGAACGGTCTGCATTTGAATCATTTAATGATTACCTTTCTATCCAACTTATCCCGTCACTTTCTTCCGTGATTACGCTAACTGAATACGCTAACGATCACAGACGAAACGCCGCAAATATAAATTGCGGCGTGTCAAACGGCCAGTCTTGGACCCCGTAAGGGCAGAATCCCACCTTAAATGTTAAGGTGGGAAAACGGCCATTATACAGAGGAGCGAACCCCTCTGCAAGCTTTACACTTGACGAGATTTCTCGACCAGCGCAGTTACTACCCACGACTTGGTCTTGGACAACGGACGCGACTCGCTAATAATGACTAAATCGCCAGTCTTGTACTCGTTGTTCTCGTCGTGCGCATGGAACTTATTGGAACGACGGATGATTTTGCCGTAAGTCGGGTGCTTAACTTTGCGCTCGACCAGAACGGTTACGGTCTTGTCCATCTTATCGCCAACCACTTTGCCGGCCAGCGTGCGTACCACTTTGGTTTCGCTCATCTTAAGCAGCCTTATCGTGCAGAACAGTACGGACACGAGCGATGTCGCGGCGCACTTTCTTCATTTCACTATTTTTGGCGAGCTGCTGGGTGGCGTGCTGCATACGCAGCGCAAACTGGGCCTTCAGAAGGCTGAGCAGTTCTGCCTTCAGCTCGTCCACGTTTTTCGCTCTCAGTTCGGACGCTTTCATTACTGACCTACCTGTCTAATCACAAATACAGTCGGGATCGGCAACTTGGCTGCGGCCAAACGGAAAGCTTCGCGAGCAAGCTCTTCGGTAACGCCGTCCATTTCGTACAGCATTTTGCCAGGCTGAATTTCAGCAACGTAATATTCCGGAGCACCTTTACCATTACCCATGCGAACTTCGGCAGGTTTAGCGGTAATCGGTTTATCCGGGAAAATACGGATCCAAATCCGGCCACCACGCTTGATGTGCCGGGTCATGGCGCGACGAGCGGCTTCGATCTGACGCGCAGTCAGACGTCCACGGCCAAGCGCCTTAAGACCGAACTCACCAAAGCTCACTTTGTTGCCACGGGTAGCGATACCCGTGTTGCGGCCTTTTTGCTGTTTACGGTACTTGAGTCTAGTTGGCTGCAGCATTGCGAGCGCCCTTTCTCACTTTCTTCTCGGGAGCGGAAGTCGGAGTCTGCGATGCTGCCAGGCCGGTCTTCAACTCACCTTTGTAGATCCACACCTTGATACCGATAATGCCATAGGTCGTCTTAGCTTCAGACGTGGCATATTCAACATCGGCACGCAAGGTATGCAACGGAACGCGACCTTCTCGGTACCATTCGCTACGCGCGATATCGATACCATTCAGACGGCCCGAACTCATGATCTTGACACCCAGAGCACCCATGCGCATTGCATTTTGCATGGAACGCTTCATCGCGCGACGGAACATCACACGCTTTTCCAGCTGCGATGCGATACCGTCGGCAATGATTTGGGCATCCAGCTCAGGCTTGCGAACTTCTTCGATGTTCACATGCACTGGCACGCCCAGGCGCTTTTGCAGCTCTTGCTTCAAGATCTCGATGTCTTCGCCCTTCTTGCCAATCACCACACCCGGACGGGCGCTGTGAATGGTAATACGAGCGGACTTCGCCGGACGCTCGATGGTCACACGACCAACCGAGGCGTGAGCCAGGCGCTTCTTCAAGAACTCGCGAACTTCGATGTCCTGCTTCAACATAACCGGGAAATTCTGGCTGTTGGCGTACCACTTCGAAGCCCAATTTTTAGTAACGGCAAGACGGAATCCCGTCGGATGAATCTTCTGACCCATTTCTTACCCCTTAATTGCCCACGGTCAACATGATGTGGCAGGTCTGCTTTTCGATCTTGTTGCCTCGACCTTTAGCACGAGCCGTGAAACGCTTCAGGCTCGGTCCCTTGTCCACGAAAATGGCCGCCACCTTCAAGGTGTCGATGTCCGCGCCTTCGTTATGCTCTGCGTTGGCAATAGCCGACTCAAGGAGCTTCTTGACCAGAACTGCGCCTTTTTTAGGGCAGAAAGTCAAAATATTCAGGGCTTCATCCACGGACTTGCCGCGAACCAAATCAGCCACCAGACGGCCCTTCTGTGCCGACAGGCGAACGCTTTTCAGATATGCAGATACTCTCATCGCTTCACCTTACTTCTTCTTCGCCTTCTTATCAGCCGCATGGCCTTTGAAGGTACGAGTCAGCGAGAATTCGCCCAGTTTGTGGCCGACCATGTTTTCAGAAACATAGACCGGTACGTGGGTGCGACCGTTGTGCACAGCGATAGTCAGACCAATGAAATCCGGCAGGATGGTCGAACGACGCGACCAGGTCTTGATCGGACGTTTGTCACTGGTCGCACGCGCCGCGTCCACCTTCTTCAGAAGGTGAAGATCAACAAACGGGCCTTTTTTTTGCGAACGTGCCATAAGTCAATTACCCTTTAGTGGAATAGCGACGGCGTACGATCATATTGTCGGTACGCTTGTTGCGACGGGTACGATAGCCCTTGGTCGGAGTGCCCCACGGGCTTACCGGTACTCGACCAGTGCCTGTACGGCCTTCGCCACCACCATGCGGGTGATCGACCGGATTCATGACCACGCCACGCACCGTTGGGCGGATACCGCGCCAACGATTTGCACCGGCCTTGCCGATCTTTCTCAGGTTGTGCTCTTCGTTACCCACTTCACCAACGGTAGCTCGGCAATCAACGTGTACCTTGCGGATTTCACCCGAACGCAGACGCAACTGAGCGTAGATGCCTTCGCGGGCCAACAGCATGGCCGACGTACCAGCGGAACGCACCATTTGCGCGCCGCGGCCTGGTTGCATTTCCACGCAATGAATCGTGGTACCGACCGGGATATTACGGATCGGCAATGCATTACCAGCACGGATCGGAGCTTCAGCGCCGGACAACAGCACGGTACCTTCGCTCACACCGCGCGGAGCGATGATGTAGCGACGTTCGCCGTCTGCGTAGCACAACAGTGCCAGGTGCGCCGAGCGGTTAGGATCGTACTCAAGACGTTCGACCTTAGCCGGGATACCGTCCTTATCGCGACGGAAGTCAACGATACGGTAGTGTTGTTTGTGACCACCGCCGCGGTGACGCGTGGTGATATGGCCGTTGTTATTACGACCGCCGGTCGAACTTTTCTTTTCGACCAACGACGCCAGCGGGGCACCTTTATGCAGGTTCGGGTGTACAACCTTCACCACTGCACGGCGACCGGCCGAAGTCGGTTTTACTTTAACGATAGGCATGCTCTATCTCCTCACTGAGCGGCCGCGCCGGCCAGATCAATTTCCTGACCTTGCACCAGGCTCACGTAAGCCTTCTTCCAATCCTTGCGACGACCATTCATGCGGCCAAAACGCTTGGTTTTGCCCTTAACATTCACGGTAGACACACCCTCGACCTGCACGTTGAACAACAGCTCAACTGCGGCCTTGATTTCGGGCTTGGACGCGTCGGTAGTCACACGGAAAACCACTTGCTGGTTCTTCTCGGACACCATCGTGCTCTTTTCAGAGACAATCGGAGCAAGAATGACTTGCATCAGACGTTCTTGATTCATGCCCATTGCTCCTCAAGTTGCTTCACGGCATCGCGTGTGATCACAATTTTCTTGAAACGCAGCAGGCTATACGGATCAGCCTGTTGAGCTTCGATCACCAGCACGTTCGGCAGGTTGCGCGACGAGAGATAGAGGTTTTCGTCCAGCTCTTTGGTAATGAACAGGGCTTGTTCAACGCCCATGGACTTCACCAAACCTACGAATTCCTTGGTTTTCGGCGATTCAACAGTCAAGCTGTCAACCACGATCAGACGTTCGTCACGAACCAGCTGGGACAGAATAGCTGCCATGCCCGCGCGGAACATCTTACGGTTAACTTTATGGCTGAAGTTTTCATCCGGCTTGTTCGGAAATGCGCGACCACCGCCACGCCAGATCGGCGAGGATGTCATACCGGAACGGGCACGGCCAGTCCCCTTTTGACGCCACGGTTTCTTAGTGGAGTGATGCACTTCCGCACGGGTCAACTGGGAACGGTTACCGCTACGCGCATTCGCTAGGAAGGCGGTAACAACCTGATGCACCAGGGACTCGTTATAATCACGGCCGAAAAGGGTCTCGGACGCTTGCAGGCCTTCAACAGCCTGACCTTGGGTATTGATAACTTTCAATTCCATCACGCACCCGCCTTCACGCTAGGACGTACGACAACGTTGCCGTTCTTGGCGCCGGGCACTGCACCCTTAACCAGAACCAGCTGACGCTCAACGTCAATCCGAACAATCTCAAGGCACTGCACCGTGCTCCTGACGTTACCGTACTGACCAGCCATTTTCTTACCCGGAAATACGCGACCCGGATCTTGAGCTTGGCCGATGGAACCCGCGGAATTATGCGAACGCGAGTTACCATGCGATGCACGGTTGGACGAGAAGTTATGGCGCTTGATGGCACCGGAAAAACCCTTACCTTTAGAAGAACCGGTCACATCAACCAGTTGACCTTCTTGGAAAATTTCCACGGTAATGGAGTCGCCGGATTTAAAACCGGACAACTGTTCAGCAGACAACGTGAATTCGCTGATTCCACGACCGGCTTCTACGCCCGCCTTGGAGAAGTGACCGGCAGCAGCCTTGGTCACACGATTTGCACGGCGCACGCCGAACGTCACTTGAACGGCCGTATAGCCGTCCACCTCTGGGGTTTTGATTTGCGTGACGCGATTTGCAGACATGTCCAGCACAGTTACCGGGATGGACGCGCCATCTTCAGCAAAAATGCGGGTCATGCCGACTTTGCGACCGACAAGACCTAAACTCATGTTTATTTCCTTTTGCAGGTGCCGATTACGATTGACCGGCATACAAAAACAAAAGCAGACTCGCCAAAATGGCGAGTCCGCAAATGTATCATAGAAAACTCAAGAAACGCAAGCACTTAGATTGCTTGCACCCTGAGTCCCCCTAGATTACTGCAGCTTGATTTCCACATCCACACCGGCGGGCAGATCGAGCTTCATCAAAGCGTCGACAGTTTTGTCGGTCGGATCGATGATGTCCATCAGGCGCAAGTGGGTGCGAATTTCCAACTGATCGCGCGAGGTTTTATTGACGTGCGGCGAACGCAGTACGTCAAAACGCTCAATCTTGGTCGGCAGCGGAATCGGGCCCTTAACAACGGCACCGGTACGCTTGGCGGTTTCAACAATTTCTTCAGCCGAACGGTCGATCAGGTTGTAATCGAAAGCTTTCAGGCGGATACGGATTTTTTGGCTCTGCATTATAGCTTCCTAATTACTTGATGATCTTGGCTACAACGCCGGCGCCGACGGTGCGACCACCTTCGCGAATTGCGAAGCGCAGACCTTCTTCCATCGCGATCGGGGCGATCAGTTCTACCGTGATGCTTACATTGTCACCC
>Ga0302156_10000048_pt1 | contig 108477 bp, 94 predicted proteins | sample I_Bog_N3_2_FD_193503 | JGI IMG/M metagenome (GOLD analysis project Ga0302156, IMG submission 193503) | Peat permafrost microbial communities from Stordalen Mire near Abisko, Sweden - I_Bog_N3_2 | ecosystem: Environmental > Terrestrial > Soil > Wetlands > Peat | place: Sweden: Abisko, Stordalen... | reverse complement strand
TGGGCGGTGTGACGCAGACCATACTCAAGACCATGACTTTGCCGGTACTGATGTCGCACTGATCATTGATCAGGGCAAGCTGAGGCGGCCGCGCTGTTCTTCGATTTCAGTGCGGCAAGCGCATCCACTGAGATGGTCGTTGATGAAGCCCATGGCTTGCATGAAGGCGTACATCGTAGTTGGCCCGACATAACTCCAGCCTTGCTTCTTCAGCGCTTTGGACAGATTGACCGAGGCTGCGGAGCTGGTATTGGCGCGCCAATCATCGAGTGTAATGCGCTCAGGACGCTCGCTGGGCGCTGGCGCAAACTGCCATAGCCAGGTCGCCAGCGAACCGGTTTCATCGACCAGTTCGCAGGCGCGCCTGGCATTGTTGATGGTAGAGACAATCTTGGCACGGTTGCGCACAATGCCAGCATTGGTCAACAAGCGCGTCACGTCGTCCTCGTTATAGCAGGCGATGCGCCTGAAATCAAAACCGTCGAAAGCGGCGCGAAACTGTTCGCGCTTGCGCAAAATAGTGATCCAGGACAGCCCAGACTGGAAACCTTCCAGGCAAATTTTTTCAAACAGACGAATATCGTCGGTGACCGGGCGGCCCCATTCATGGTCGTGATAGTCCTGATATTCGGCAGCTTCGGCGCGCCAAAAACAATGGGCCCGGCCGTCAGCGGCGATGATCAGGCCGGGTGTTGGGTTGCTGCTCATAAGAAAGCTCGATACGGTTGAACAAGCTCCATGATGCATCAAAGCAGAGCGGCACGCTCAGGAGAAATAAGCAGCCAGCTTGCTCAAATCGACATTGCCACCGCTGACGATGACGCCAACGCGTTTGCCACACAATTGCTGCTTGAACTGGTGCACCCCAGCCAGCGCCAGGCAGCCGGTAGGTTCCACGATCATCTTCATGCGCTCAGCGTAAAAGCGCATGCAGGAGATCAACTCGGGATCGCTGACCGTCAGAATATCTTCAACGTCGCGTTTGATGATGGCGAAGGTGTAATGACCGACATGTTGCGTCTGTGCACCATCGGCAATGGTACGCGGCGGCGCGATATGGACAATCTTGCCGGCCCGCAGCGATTGCTGGGCGTCGTTGGCCGCTTCCGGTTCGACACCATAGGTTTTGCAGTCTGGGGCCAAGGCCTTGGCCACCAACAGGCTGCCAGCCAGCAGGCCACCACCGCCCAGCGAGATAAACAGCGCATCCAGTGGCCCGGTTTGTTCCAGCAACTCTTTGACGGCAGTGCCTTGGCCGCTGATCTCATCGGGGTGATCGAAGGGTGGCACTAGCGTCATACCATGACGGTCGACGAAATCCTTGCAAATTTGCCCGCGATCTTCTGTATGCCGATCAAAATGGACGATCCTGGCGCCGTAGCCGGCAGTGGCATCCACTTTGGTCCTGGGTGCATCCAGCGGCATCACTACCGTGGCTGGAATGCCCAGTATGCTGGCCGCCAGCGCAATGGCCTGGCCATGATTGCCCGAGGAAAATGCCACCACACCGGCACGACGCTGTGCCTCGGTAAAACGCAACAAGGCATTCATGGCGCCGCGAAACTTAAAGGCCCCCATCCGTTGGTAGTTTTCGCATTTAAAAAACAGGCTCGCGCCAATCTGCGTGTCTGCGGTGCGCGATGTCAGTACCGGGGTCTGGTGAATATGGCCCTGCAGTCTTGCTGCGGCGGCCACCACATCTGGGTAGGTCGGTAAATCAGGAATATCTTGCAACTCCGTTGGTGCAGGCATGGCGTCTCCGTTTCAGTGTGGAAAATCAAGCCAACCATAGCAGGCCCGGGATGCCACTAGTAGATACAGATTGGCGCCATCTAAGCAAACAGGCTGAGGCAAGCCGGCAAGCGTTGTGCCGACTCGGGAATTTCCTGATACGCAAGCCGGGCCGCGACGACTATTCTCGATTCACGGTAAGCGTTTGACTGTTACCGATTCGCACTTGCCAACCGATTGTCCGTCTGAGGAAATCTTCATGAAGAGCCCTTCGTGTGAAACCGTTGCAATCGCACGTCGCGCGGGCGGTACATCGTATCGCCGTAGCAGCAAAGTGCAGACCAAGTCGGTGAGCTACTATGACATGGGCCCAGTTAATCGCTGCAGCGCCATCGTCGAGTTCGCTGACGATGCCATCATCACCAATACGCTCAATGGCATTATTACCAGCTGGAATCCTGCTGCTGAAGTGATGTTTGGCTACGAAGCCGCCGAGATGATCGGCCAAGCGACACTACGTCTGATACCGATTGAAAGATTGGAGGAAGAATATTCGATCCAGGAATGCATCGTCGCTGGAGAGAAAGTGGCGCATTTCGAGACAGTACGCATTCGCAAGGATGGTGTCCCAATTGACCTGTCTGTGTGCATTTCACCATTACCCGATAGCAATGGCCATATCGTCGGTACCTCGATGATCGCCCGCAACATTACCGAAAAGATTCATCTGCAGATCGCCACCGAACAATTTCGGGCGCTGGTCGACTCCTCTGATGATGCCATCATCACCAAGACATTGGATGGACGCATCAGCAGCTGGAATATGGCGGCACAAAACATCTTTGGCTATACGGCGGAAGAAATGCTAGGGCAACCGATGCTGGCCTTGTTTCCAGCGGATCGCGTCGATGAAGAAAATTTCATTCTCAATAAAATCATCAATGGCGAGAAAGTGGATCATTTCGAAACGGTGCGCATTCACAAGAATGGCGCTCCGGTGTATGTATCAGTAACGATCTCCCCCATTCTTGACCGTTATGGCCGTGTCGTCGGTGCTTCCAAGATCGCTCGCGACATCACGCGGTTGCACCTGCAACAAGAACAGCTCGAGCGGATCTCCCACTTTGATGCGCTCACCGGGCTGCCCAACCGACTCTTGGTAAGCGACCGCTTAGGTCAGGCCATGGCGCATGCCAAGCGCAGCGGCCAAGAACTTGCTGTGCTGTATCTGGATCTGGACGGCTTCAAGTACATCAATGACACGCATGGCCACAATATCGGTGATGCCTTGTTGATTGCCTTATCGCTACGCATCAGTGAGCAACTGCGCAATAACGACACGTTGGCGCGTATCGGCGGCGATGAATTTGTCGCGGTGCTGGCAGATTTGCTTCATGACGATCATCTCAATCATGTGGTCATGCGCATTCTGCATGCCTGCGCCGAACCGGTGTACATTGAAGGAATTCGGCTCGAAGTGTCCGCCAGCATGGGTGTAACGACCTATCCGTACGACAATGTTGATGCAGATGTATTGCTGCGCCACGCCGATCAGGCCATGTACGAAGCCAAGCAATCGGGTAAAAATCGCTCTGCGAAATTTGACGCCTCACGCGAAGCCGAAGGCAAGAGCCGCTACTCGCATGCACGGCGTTTGGGCCAGGCGCTGGAGCAAGATGAGCTACTTCTCTATTACCAACCCAAAGTCAACATGCGCTCCAACGAGGTCATTGGTGTCGAAGCGTTGATTCGTTGGCAACACCCGGAACGCGGCCTGCTCGCGCCAGGACAATTCCTGCCGATGATCGAGGGACATCAACTCAACGAACAGATAGGTCTATGGGTGATTGAGCGTGCGCTGAGCCAGATGCAGGCCTGGTTGCGGGACGGAATCCGTATGCAGGTCAGCGTCAATCTAGCGCCAAATCAGCTGCAGAACCCGAATTTCCCAACACTATTATTGCGTTCGCTGGAGCGGCATGCTGCGATTAATCCCGCCGATCTTGAGCTGGAAATTCTCGAAACCAGTGCCTTGCATGACTTTGCAACGGTATCGAGCGTGATACAGTCTTGCCGCAACTATGGGGTGGAGTTTTCCATCGATGATTTCGGCACCGGTTATTCCTCATTGACCTACCTCAAACGGCTGTCGGCCACCACGCTTAAAATTGATCAGAGCTTCGTGCGCGACATGCTGGTTGATCAGGAAGATCTGGCAATTGTGTGCGGCGTGATCGGCCTGGCTAAGGCATTTCAACGTAAGGTCATTGCCGAAGGCGTGGAAACCCGCGCGCATGGTGAAAAATTGCTGCAACTGGGCTGCGATCTGGCACAAGGTTACGGCATCTCGCGGCCTATGCCGGCCCAGACCTTGCCTGCCTGGTTGGATAAATGGCGCGACCAGACGCACTGGTCACATTAATAGCCGCCACCGGTGTAGCCGCATCGGTCATCTCATTGGCGCCAAGTACAGCGCATTTGAAAGCACGGCCCTTTTCTGTTGTTGCCTAGCATGTTCTATTCATTACTGCTCAAAACTGCTCCCAGGCTGCGGCATCCGTATTGTCGGCGACAATCTTGAGATCAGGCACCTTGCTGGCGGCAGACTGTGCAGCAAGCTTTACGCCGGGCTTATGTACCAAACTTGGGCGCGACGGCGTTATATTTCGCGCTACAGGGCGTACTGCAGAGTGAGCCACAGGGCCAGCCACCTGGTTGGCGCTGAGTTTAAAAACACTCACGGTCTTGCACAAGCGCTCCGCCTGATCTTGCAGCGATTGCGCGGCAGCCGCCGCTTGCTCGACCAACGCAGCATTTTGCTGCGTAACCTCGTCCATTTGCACGATCGCAGTATTGATTTGCTCGATGCCCTCACTTTGCTCGCCGCTAGCAGCCGATATTTGAGCGACTACCTCGGTGACGCGTTTGACGCTGGCAACGACGTCACTCATGGTGTGCCCGGCTTGTTCAACCAGCCGACTACCGTTGTCGACCTTTTCTACCGAGCTGGAGATCAGTGTCTTGATTTCTTTGGCCGCAGCAGCACTGCGTTGCGCCAGATTGCGCACTTCTGATGCCACCACCGCAAAGCCACGTCCTTGCTCACCGGCGCGAGCCGCCTCAACTGCCGCATTCAAGGCCAAAATATTGGTCTGAAAGGCGATGCCATCAATCACACTGATGATATCGACGATCTTGCGCGAAGATTCATTGATGGCACCCATGGTCTCAACCACCTGCCCGACCACATTCCCACCCTGCATGGCCACTTCCGACGCCGATGCGGCCAAGGTGTTGGCCTGGTGCGCGTTGTTGGCATTTTGCTTGACGGTCGAAGTGAGTTCTTCCATAGCAGAGGCAGTTTCTTCGAGCGCGCCGGCTTGCTGCTCGGTGCGTGAAGACAGGTCCAGATTGCCGCTGGCGATTTCGGCAGAGGCCGTCTGGATAGTGTCGGTGCCACTGCGGACTTCGCTGACAATCCTATGCAAATTGTCGCTCATTATCTTGAGCGCCGTCAGTAGCTTGCCGGTTTCATCTTTCGATGTGCTATCGATATGAATACTCAGATCGCCGGCGGCCACTGCACTGGCAACATCTACCGCTTCGTTGAGCGGCCGCGTAATGGAACGGGTGATGAGCACGGCGCAGGCCACTGAGAACACGACGACGACTCCCGACAGCGTAAGCATCAGCATAATGGCAGAACTTGATACGAGATTGCTTTTCGCTACGCTGTCCGCCATCAGGCCGCTTTGGAACTGCGCGACATTATCGATGGCTTCGAAATAGAGGTTCTGCGCTGTACTGGTTTCCGTAAATAGCGAATTGGCGGCGTCTGCCATTTTTCGCGCGCGGATCAGCTCTTCCACTTTAAGCCTTTGACTGGTGTAGCCGGCGCGCGCTTCCTTCATTTTATTCAGAAGCGCTTTGCCGCGCGTGGATATCATCAGCTTATCAAGCTGTGCGACGTTTTGGTTTACCTTGGTAATTGCACTGTCAGCCACGTTCAGGTACTTATTCACTTCTTCAGCATCGCGCGCCAGCATGGCGTTTCTCAGGTTGCGGGCGGCAATATTGACTTGATCGGTCATCTGCGTACTGATCTGAATCTTGACGTAGCGATCATCGACGATCTCCTTGGTTGCGGCAGCCACCGACAATAAACTCTTGATGCCTATCCCGGCGATGACGCACATCACGCAGATCAATACCGCAAAGCAAATTCCTAAACGAACACTGATTTTGATGTCTGCGATTTTCATGTGTATCTCCATTGATAAGGTTAACCACTATCAATTACGGACCGGTTGAGGACCGGTCCTGACACTTAAGGCTATAGGCGTATAGATGCACGGCAACACCAAACGAGGTGCATCGTAAAAATTTTCCGCACAACAACAAACCAGACAAGAAAAATGAAATACTTGATTTTTTAAAATGACAAGCGACTCGTCTGCATGATCGCACTATCACTCCATCCAGCATAGACTTTATTACACGCAAAATGAATCGAGGAGATGAGCTTTGGCGGAACCGAGAGTCGATAAGACTAGCTGCCAACGGCAGCGATCAAGGAATGCCTATACTCAGCCATCTTAGCCACGCTGACTGAGTTTTCAGGACGGCGCCAGGAGCTGCCGATATCGTGCCTTATTGCGGATCAAATGGACCTGTTGCAGTAAACACTCCGCCCTGGTAACGCCGCACCGGGTTATCTGCTGCTGGCATGGGCTGTTGTTCTATGATGCTGCGGAACTGTTCAGCGTTATCACGCGGTTGATAGCCGAGATGAGCGGCGTAACGGTTGTCCCACCACGCAGCAGCATTGTTGGAGACCCCATAGACCACGGTATGGCCGACATGTGGAGCAAACAGACTGCAGCGGATCAGTTCAGTGAGGTCGTCATGGCTGAGCCAGGTCGACAAGCCGCGACGATCGGCCGGTTGCACCACCGCACTGCCGATACGCAAACTGACGCTCTCAATGCCGTAACGGTCAAAATACAGTTGTGCCATGTCTTCACCATACGACTTGGACAAGCCGTAATAGCCGTCCGGCCGGCGCAAGTCTCGCGTGGTGATATGTTCATCCTGACCATAGAAACCAATCACGTGATTGGAGCTGGCAAACACGACGCGCTTGACGCCTTGGCGCCGCGCCGCTTCGTAGAGGTTGAACACGCCTTTGATGTTGGCCTCCAGAATTTCCTCAAACGGCCGCTCCACCGAAACACCGCCCAGATGAACGATCGCATTGCAACCGGCAACCAAAGCTTCCATGGCAGCGCGATCAGCCAGGTCGCAAGACATGACTTCTTCATGCGCCATGGCCTGTGCCGGCAAGGCCGCGGCCAAGTCAGACACGCGCAGGATCTCCGTGAAAGCTGCCAAGCGCGGACGCAATACCTTGCCTAGACCACCGGCGGCACCGGTAAGCAAGAGTCGCTTGAATTTGTTGGTGGAAGGTACTGCTGCCTGCTGAGCGAGGTCGGCCATGGTGGTATTTTTTCCAATGCGTATGCGAGGTTGTCGTCCTGGCCGGAGTCAATCCGCCATGGAACAAATCAGTGTTACGTTATCTTATAACGACAGAGCGATTATCGATGCGGCTTGAACTACTTGTCAAACAAAGTACTAGAGAATCGCTTATCTATTTCGCGCTGCAACGCCGCATAAATGAATTTCCAATCGCCCTCCGATCTCAATTGAAACAGCGCTGAATCATATTTTAGTTAAAAATAATATTCATATTAATCAAATTGTTATAAATACAAGTTAACTTAAAGCATAAACATCAACCAGCCCCAACGATTGCGCTTCTTTGCAGGGTAGCATCGCTACACTAGCAGCCGGGACTGCAACGACGTACCGGGAAAAGAACGCGGTGCTTGCAAAATATAAATATTAGATTGTACGATGACATACAACGAGACATCGGCAATTCCAAATTAAGACACGTGCGCCGCTCGCTCAGCCAACGGAACATGCAGCGTCCGTCGATAGGCTTATCGCAACCTTGCTTGCGAGTATTGTTTCAGCGCCAGGCTGAGATTGCTTGATCCAGATCAAAGAAGTCGTAAAAACCCTGTTGTCAGCTGTCTGCCAGTCCTTTCCCCGCATCTTCTTTACGCTATATTGAGACATATCCACTCTTGGCTGGAGGCCGGCCGCCTTCGCCGCCCCGACTACCATGAGCGAACTCCACCTGATACCACGATCAGCCAATCTGCAAGCGCTGAAAACCAGTTGTGTCAATTGCAGCATGCACCAGCTATGCCTGCCGATGGGACTGGACGACGACGACATGAGCCGGCTGGATAACATCATTGACCGCCGCCGTCGCGTTGTACGTGGAGAGAGCCTGTATCGCATGGATGATCCGTTCAAGAGCCTGTTTGCAATCCGGCTCGGGCATTTCAAGACTTTCCAGTTGAACCCCGGTGGCGAACAGCAGATTAGCGGCTTTCAGATGGCGGGCGAGTTGATGGGCATGGATGCCATCAGCACCGACAAACACCACTGTAATGTTGCTGCGCTGGAAGACAGTGAAGTGTGCGAAATCCCCTTCCATCGACTGGAAGAATTGTTCGGTGTGATTCCTACCTTGTTACGTCATTTTCATCGCATGATGAGTCAGGAAATCACACGCGAGCAGAATGCCATGCTGCTACTAGGCAACATGCGCGCTGAACAGCGTTTTGCTGCATTCCTGATCAATCTATCCTCGCGCTATGCCATGCGCGGTTATTCCTCAACCAGCTTCCAGCTGCGCATGTCGCGCGAAGATATCGGCAATTACCTTGGCCTCACCATCGAGAGCATTAGCCGTCTGGTGTCACGCTTCAAGAAGCTGGGCTGGCTGCATGTCGACAAGCGCGAAGTCCAACTGCTCGAACCAGGCCGTCTGAAGGCGCTCGCAGCAGGTACGGAAAGCTGCCCGCAGGATTGAGACCGATTGACGTGGATTGCTGATGCGGCTTATCGCTCGGCACGAGCTAGCTGCGGCTAGCCCGATCATCCGAACCAAACACTGCACAGGTTCAAATCGTCTTCGAATACCGTCGCAGTGGAACCTCGCCCGCAGCTTGTGAATTAGTCTGCAGATAGCGATCAAATACCATACAGATATTGCGGATCAACAACCGCCCCTTGGGCGTGACGGTCAGCCATTCTTCATCCAGCAGCACCAGTCCATCTTGCTCCAGCTCACGTAGCTGTTTCAGCTCTTGTGCGAAATAGGAGAGAAAGGTAATCGGATACGCGGTTTCGATGGAAGCAATCGACAACTCGAAGTTGCACATCAAGCGCTGAATAATCAAGCGCCGCAGCACATCATCCATGGTCAGCCGAATACCGCGCACGATCGGCAATTCGTTCTTGTCGATGGCATCATAGTAGGCATCCAGGGACTTGACGTTCTGGCTATAAGTGGAAGCTACTGCGCTGATGGCTGACAAGCCGCAAGACACCATGTCCGCCTCGGCATGGGTTGAATAGCCCTGAAAATTGCGATGCAGCCGTCCCTGCTGCTGAGCAATGGCAAGATCGTCGCCTGGCAAGGCAAAGTGGTCCATGCCGATGTAGACATAGCCGGCTTCGGTAAGCCGCCTGATACCCAGCGCCAACATATCCAACTTGGCTTCAGCAGTGGGTAGATCGGCTTCGGCGATGCGCCGCTGTGGCTTGAACAGATGCGGCAGATGCGCATAGTTGTAAAACGAAATACGGTCTGGCGCAGCGCGAATGACCTGCGCCAGCGTCTGTGCCAGGCCCATGACATTTTGATGCGGCAGACCGTAAATAAGATCAATGCTGACCGAGCGGTAATGTTGCGCGCGAGCGGCCTTGATAATGTCGAGCGTCAAGTATTCAGGCTGCTCGCGGTTGACTGCCCGTTGCACCTGCAGATCGAAGTCCTGCACCCCTAGACTGAGCCGATTGAAGCCCTGCTGGCGCAGGCTGCCAATACGCTCCATCGACACCGTGCGCGGGTCAACCTCAATCGAATACTCGCCGACATGATCATCGGCAAAGCGAAACCAGCGCTGCAGATGCAGCATCAGATCACCCATCTGGGCGTCGCTGATATAGGTTGGCGTGCCGCCACCTAGATGGAGCTGTTCAATCTGGTTCATGCCATCAAACAACTTGCCCTGCATTTCGATTTCGTGTTTCAGATAACTCAAATAAATCGCGGCCTTGTCACGATTTTTGGTGATGATCTTGTTACAGGCGCAGTAGTAGCAAATGTTTTCACAGAATGGAATGTGTACATAGAGCGACAAGGGATTACGGCTGCCACGCGTGCGCATCCCGGCCACTGCCTGTAGATAATCACGGTAGCCGAAATCCTCGCTAAAACGATCGGCGGTGGGATACGAGGTATACCGCGGGCCGGACCGGCTTAGCTTGCGCACCAGTTGGGCGTCGAATTCGACGGATGGTGCTGGCACCATCGGTATTGCGGAAACCACCATGTTGTTGAACTCCAGATATGGCCGCGTAGCGTAGTCATGTCAAGGCGACACAGCCAATGCGCACAGCGGCCCGATCACAGCAAGTCTATGGATGACGAGGCAGCAATGCATTGACCTGGATCAAAGGTAGTCGGGATTGGATACAGGCTGGCGAAAAAGCGCTGCCTAGGCTCGTCGCGGCATGGGCTTTGTAGGTTTTTTGATCGACATCAAATGACGTCCGCAGGTTCACGCGTACATTGCGCTCGTCACTACTTTGCTCATCAACAAGCGCATCAATGCGCTATAAACGCCATGAAAAAGCTCGCCATCTTGCTGGTTGCAACCAGCGCCTTGTTTACCGCCGCTACCGTCTCCGCGCAGGAAAGCCCTTGGCTGCTGCGTGTACGCGCAGTCGATATCACGCCTGACAATAAATCCTCTCCGATCAGCGGTAGCGGTGCCCCCGATCGCATCAGCGTAAGCTCCAAAACCATTCCCGAATTAGACATCAGCTACTTCTTCAGCGCCAATTGGTCAACTGAGCTGATCCTGACCTATCCGCAAAAGCATGATGTCTACCTTGACGGCAGCAGCATCGGCAGCTTCAAGGAATTACCACCCACGCTGCTGGCGCAATATCACTTCATGCCAGAGGCTGACTTCAGTCCTTATGTCGGTGGCGGTATCAACTACACCCGCATCTCCAACGTCAGCCTGCTCAACGGCAGCGGTTCACTGCAAAGCCACAGCTTCGGCCCGGCCGTGCAAGCCGGTGTGGACTACAAGCTGGACAAGCACTGGCTGCTTAACTTCGATATCAAAAAAGTACAACTGCGCAGCAATGTCTACAGCGGCGACACCCAGATCAGTGCCGTGCATATCGACCCATGGTTGATCGGCGTCGGCGTTGGCTATCGCTTCTGAAGTTGATCCGTACAACACCGCCAGCATGCAAGCGCTGCTATACGGCGCACTCGCGCGGCGGTTTCATGCTTTTCATTACCCTGGCCATGCCGGGGTTGAGTGCTTTATAATAAGAACAATTCTCATTATCATTTTGCCATTTTCACGTTTTAAGTAAGGTCCCAAGCCATGTCCCTTCCTCCCGATCTGACTCCCATCGCGCCGCATGCACCTATGCCGCACCGCAAGATCATCCGTTCGTGGTTGGCGCCCATTGTCGCTCGCAGCACACCACTAGCGCTGATGCTGGTCGCGCTCGACCTGTGCTTGTTCGGCTTGGCGCTGACGGCGACGGTGTGGGTTTCTCCTATCATTGCCAAGGTGCTGCTGGGTATGGTCACCGGCTTCATCATCGGCCGTCTGTTCATCCTTGGCCATGATGCCTGTCATCAAAGTTTCACCACCAACCGCCGGCTCAATACCTGGCTTGGCCGCCTGGTGTTCATGCCTTCGCTGACACCCTATAGCTTATGGGCGGTCGGCCACAACGTCGTGCATCACGGCTATACCAATCTGCGCGCTTTCGATTTTGTCTGGCAGCCACGCTCGCTGCAAGAGTTCCAGGCGTTGCCACGCTGGCGTCAACGTTTGGAGCGGCTCTATCGCAGCGGCTGGGCCCCATGGCTGTACTACACGGTGGACATGTGGTGGAAGCGCATGTACTTCCCTTCACGCAAGCAAATGCCGACGCGTCGTGCCGAATTCATGTGGGATGGTGTGCTGGTCAGCGTGGCCGCGGCGATATGGATCGGTGCCTTGACGTGGATTGCCCACACTGGCACACAATCGTTCTGGACCTTGCTGATCACCGCTTTTGTGGTGCCGGTGCTATTTTGGAAAGCCATGATCGGCTTTGTTGTCTATGTGCACCATACTCACACCGAAGTCGCCTGGTATCAGGACAAGGCGGAATGGGCTGCGGCCCAACCATTCGTCTCGACCACCGTGCACCTGAGCTTCCGCGCCGGCATCGGCGCGGCCTTGCACCATATCATGGAGCACACCGCACACCACGTCGACATGAGCGTGCCGCTGTATCGCCTGAAGAAAGCGCAGCGGATGCTTGAAACCATGCTGCCCGGACGCATCGTGATCCAGCGCTTTTCCTGGCGCTGGTACTTTGATACAGCCCGCCGCTGCAAGCTGTATGACTTTGAGCGTTTGTGCTGGACCGATTTCAAGGGCCGTCCAACCAGCACGCCGCTACGCCTGGAGGCCGCCGCCTAAGCGGCACCGACACAACGTTTTCTAGCCAGCCGCCGGTGCTTGCCCTTTCGGCACGGATGGCGTGACCTTCTTGGCTTTGGCGGTCGCGCTTGCCTTCTTCGGCTTGGCAGCGCGCGTCTCGGTCGTTGGCGTTGGCATTGGCGCTTCCAGCGTCTCGGTCAACTGCCGCGCCAGGGCAATCACCCGCTGCGGATCAACGCCAAGGGTGCCGATCAGGAATTCAATAATTTCCGAACGTGGATTGGCCAGCGTCGGCTCTATCATCATCACCGCTGCCGCCACTGCCAGCGCGCGCTCGCGGCTAGCGCTATCGGGCAATAGTTGCTCAAGCGCATTGAGCGCTTCGATGGGCGCCACGGCAGCAACCCGCGCCTGCTCCTTCAACAGTTGTACCCAGTTGGTCTGGTTCGAGACGCTGGCATGCATATTCGGCAGTTGCGCCAACAGCCGCGCCAACCGCAGACTACGGCGTTCAAACGCGCCGATCGAAATCATCCCCGCCACCACGATGCGGCACACCGCCTCGGCAAAACCACCCTCACCGATGTGCGCCAATGCAGCCTCTCGATAGGCATCCAGCTCGCGCTCAGCACGTTCGCGCGCGACCTCAGCATCGGACTGCTGCGGCTTGAGCCAGGCCCCCATGCCATTGGGACCGAACATCTGGCGCGTCTGGCTGACAGTACGAGCATCTCGGCGCACCCGGTAATCATCGAGCGCAGTGCTGATTTTCTCTGCCATGTCGCGTTCGATTTTCTTGAGTGGATTGTCCTCGTCAACCGGCGCGCGTGCCGCGCGGGCTGCGGCGGCTTGCTGACGAATCAAGGGCGCCAACGGAAACGATTCCGAAAAAAGCTGACGCTGCATGCGCAAGGGACTCAGTTTGACCAAGGTATCGGCTACTTCGCGCGTAGCTGCCATGCGCACCCAGGGACGCATATAGGTCTTGTAGAGATTGGCGTTGAATTCGGACCATTGGCTGATGGTCGAGAACATGGCTTCCTCTTCACGTCCTTCCGGATTGATCTTGCGGATATCGTCCATCGTACGATGCTGGTAATGTACGGTGTAGTCGCCCGGTTCAAGCTGATCCCAGCGTTGCTGCTCCTTGCCGGCCTTGGCCACCAGTTTCATTTCATACAGTCCCGGCGGCAGGCTTTCAATCACATCCAGCGAGGTCACCAGTTGGTCGTGCTCCTTGAGTGCAATGGCGCCGCCGACAAAGATGCCCAGATGGCCGACGCTTTCATGCAAGACATAAATGATGGTGCGTCCGGCCGCCGTGATGGCGCGTTCATCGCCCCAGGTATCGATGATCCAGTTGAGCGCCTGCGGCGGCGGCGTAATGTTGTCGCCCCAGGAAGCGAACACCACGATGGGCGCCGTGATGTCGCGCAGGTTGATGGCTTTGTCGCCAGCCATCATGGTGCCGCGCGCCAGACGATTGCCGACAAACAGATTTTCCACGATGGATTCAATTTCGCTGCCGGTCATGCGGAAGTAGCCGCCCCACCAGCGCTCGAATTCGAGGAAACGCTCGGCTTCCTTGTCGATGCCGGACCACAGGTTGTAATACTTGTTCCACAGCGTGTTGGCAGGATTGAGCTTTTCAAAATTTTCCACCAGACAGGCGCCGTCGAAACGGTCGGCGCCCATATCACTGCTCAACGACGCCAACCAGGAACCGCCCAGCGAGGCACCGCTATAGCGCATCGGGTTCATGGTCGAGCTGCCGGCCCAGTAAGAGGCAGGAGCGCCAACCATCATCAGCGGTCCGAACAATTCCGGACGGCGCGCATCGACAGCCATCATGCCCCAACCCGCCTGGCAATTGCCGATCACCACCGGTTTGCCGGATGACTGCGGATGACGGCGGATGATTTCTTCCAGAAACTGCGCTTCGGCCTCCATCACCGCCAGCAGTGTCTGGCCATCTTCCGGCTCAGGCCGGAAAGTGACGAAATAGACCGGATGGCCGGCCCGCATCGCCATGCCGACTTCCGAATCGGGCTTGAAGCCGCCGATGCCAGGACCGTGTCCGGCGCGCGGATCAACCACCATCACCGGCCGCGCCGCTGGCTTGACCGGCATGCTGGCTGGTGGTTGCAGCAGCAACAAGGCGTAATTGCAGGGCTGCGCCAAATCGTGGCCGTCGAGTACCAGTGCATGGTCAAATTTGAGCAAGGGCGGCGTTCCCTGGTCGAGATGTTCCAGATAATTGTTGCCGCGGTCGAGCAAGGTGTCCAGGAACAGGTAGGTACGCTGCATGGCGTCGTTCACATAGGCCACCACCTCGTCAACCGTGGGAGGCGCTGCGGCGCTGTGGCCGGCGGATGCCGCCGGTTCGCTTGCTGTAGATTGCTTGCGGGTTGCCATGGATCCACTCCTTAGATGATAGTGTGACTAGCAGAACAACTATATTGAACATCATACCGATAAAGAGACATGCAAAATGTCTAATCTCTGCGACAATCAAATCGTATTTTCTTGTTTAGAATGACAACATAATAATCATCTAGACTTCAATGTAGAGTCATTCAGTGCCACATGAAGGGGAATTTCGTATGGAATTGCACAGCTTGGTCGATCAGCCCAACAAACTGCCCACCATTCCCAAGGTCGTACAGCAACTGATTGCCAGCTTCAACAGTGAAGATGTGCCGGCTTCGGAAATCGTCCACCTGCTAGCCAGCGACGCTGCTCTCAGTGCCAAATTGCTGCGCCTGGCCAATTCCGCTTACTTCCATGTCTCGCGCACCGTCGGCAACGTCGATGACGCGCTGCGCATGCTGGGTTTTGTGATGGTCCGTAATTTGGTGCTGGGCAATGGCATGGTGGCGGCATTTCGCAACACCAAGGGCATGCATCTGCAGCAATTTTGGCGCTATAACCTCTACACTGCCTGCGCCGCACGCTGGCTGGCTCAGCAAGGCGGCAACAAGGGCGACATCGCTTTTACGCTGGGGATGATGCACAGTATCGGTCAGTTGCAACTCCACGCGGTCGCCCCGGCCGAGATGGTTATGTTGGACCAGCGCATGAACGTGCTCGATGGCGGTCGCGCCGAACTGGAGAAGCAAGAACTGGGTTTTCATTACGCCGCCGTCTCGGCGGCGCTGGCGCAGATCTGGAATTTTCCCGACGCGCTGGTCGCGGCCCTGCGCGATATTCCAGCGCCGCTGGAGGCCGCCAGCTTCGACAACACTGCCGGTTGGGTGCACTTGGCGGCCTGGCGCGCGCGTGCCGAAGTACTGGAAATGAGCGACGAGGAAATGATCGATAGTTATCCGACAGCGGTGGCCAAGCGACTTGGTCGCTCGCCGCATTGGACCCCGCTGTTGGTAGACAACGCAGCCGAACATGCCGCAGCAACCATGCCGCCGTTCCAGGAGCTGGCGGCCGGCCTCGACGCGATGCTGGAGTAAGTTAGGCTAGGTCACAGCCATTTGCGCCGCCAGCTTGTTTTGCTGATGCACGCGTGCCTGCCGCTTGCGCATCCAGATGATCACGCCGGTCATGCTTAACATCGCCACCAGCGCACCCATGAAGGAAATCAGTAGACGTCCCGGCAAGCCCAGAATGCGTCCTGAATGCAAAGCAAATTGTGCTTGTATGAAGATGTCGCCGGCAGTGCCGCTGCCGGGAATGCGCGCCCCGGCAGGTTTGCCGCTGGCAGCATCAAAATACAGCCAGGCATTGCCCAGACCGACGTCGCCATGATCATTGCCGGGCGCGAAAAATCCCACCCCGTACAGACCGAACGCCGAGGAATAAAACACGCCGCCAACCGGCAACTGCCAACCACGCCGCACGCCTTCGGCACGTGCCAGTTGCACAATCTGTTCGCGCGACATGGCTGGCTCGACCACCTGCTCCGGCGCCACCGGGATACGGCTATCAAAGGCGCTCGGCGTGAGCGTCGAAAAACGCGCGATAATCGGTCGCGTGACCTGACTCTCCAGGTTCATCGAGATCGAGGTCACTGCCATGACCAGCAATAAGGCCCAGACCCAGACGCCACCGGAACGATGCAAATCGAAGTTGAGCTTATGGCCGCCCTCTTTCCAGCGAAATGCAAACGACTTGCGCCAGCTTTTCCAATTGGGGAATGCCAGCCATAACGCCACTAGACAGTCGATGCTCCAGACGATACCGACCAGGCCCATCAGCCAGATACCCAGCTCAATTCCACCGACCTGTGGCAAATGGAGTGTGTAGTGCAATTTATAGAGGAATGGCAGCAGATTTTCGCGCTTGAGTGAGATCTCACCCCACATGCGTCGTCCCTGGATCAGGCCCGTCACCGGATTGACCGCAATTTGATTGTAATCAAGCACGTAAGGCTTACGGCTGGCTGGATCGAGACGCGGTTCGACCATCATGGTAATGGTTTGTCCTGGTTCGCTTGCGCTCAGCACATAGCTCACGCGCAGTTGCGCATTGCGCGCTTCCACCAAATTGGCCAGTTCCAGCCCCGATTTGACAGGACCATTGCCGGGCTGGGCATAGAACAGCGTCGGATTGAGCCAGGCATCTAGCTCGTGATCCCAGGAAATGATTGCGCCGGTGGCGCCGGCGATGAACAGAAAAACCGCCATGCCAAGACCGAACCAACGGTGGAGCAGAACGAGAACAGCACGCATAGAGTCACGCAATAAAGACCACAACGACCCTGCCCGCCTATCCAGACAAGACCGCGTGAGGTTAAGCTCAGACTACGGAGAGAAATTTACCAAATAAGAATGATTATTATTCTAATTCAATTTCACTCCATATGCCAATGCCCTGCGTCTCCCTCACCTCGCACTAACACTCTGCTCTGTCGTCAACTAACGGCCGCCGCACCGAACAGATGCAGCTGCGCATATTGCAACAGCATGATGGTTTTGCCATCGGCAATTTCACCATCAGCGATCATCAGCAAGGCCTGCTGGATCGGCACCTCCATGACTTCGATATCCTCGCCCTCAACCAAATTGCCGCCGCCTGCGCTGCTGCGGTCGGAGTCCTCATAGGGCGCGACGAAAAAATGCAACTTCTCGGTCACCGATCCGGGGCTCATGAAGACTTCAAAGATCTTGTGTACATCACCGACCCGAAAACCGGTTTCTTCCTCGACTTCAGCGCGGATGCGTTGCTCGGGGCTGGCATCGTCGAGCAGGCCAGCCGGCGTTTCTACCAAAAAGCCGTCATGCCCATCGCGATAGGTTGGGAAACGAAACTGGCGTATGAGAATCACGCTACGCCTGGCCAGGTTGTACAGCAAGATGGTGGCGCCATTGCCCCGATCATAGGTTTCTCGGTTCAAGGTTTGCCAGACGCCATCCGCACGACGGTAGTCGAATGTCGTCTTTTGCAGCAAGTACCAGTCGTGCGAGAGAGTCTCGACCTGACGAATGCGTACGCGCTCGTTATCCATGTGGATGGCTCCTATGTAGTGATGCCGTACTGAAATCAAAAATGCCGATATCGGCAAATACCTTTGCCTTTTTTTAATTTATCATGCAATATTTTAGATTATCAAGATATTTCGTGCATTTTCGTATTGAAACGTGCAAAACCGGGAAATACCATGCTTACCAGCCAACGCAAAAAGCACCTGCTCGACCTGCTGAGCCAGGATGGGCGCATCATTGCCAAGACCATCAGTGAACAATTAGGGGTGTCGGAAGATACCATCCGGCGCGATTTGCGCGAACTGGCCAAGGAAGGCTTGCTACGCCGCGTGCATGGCGGCGCTCTACCACTCACGCCAGCGCTGGTGATGTTCGCCCAGCGCCAGCATATCGAACCGGGCGCCAAGGCCGATATCGGCCGCGCAGCAGCAGCCCTGGTACAACCTGGGCAGGTGGTGTGCATCGACGGCGGCACCACCTGCGTGCAGATGGTGCGGCATCTGCCGCCAGAACTACATGCCACCGTCGTCACCCATAGTCCATCAATTGCCGTCGAGTTGGCCGCCCATGCACATATCGAGGTCATCATCATCGGCGGCAAACTGTTCAAACACTCGGTAGTGGCCATGGGCAGCAGCACTCTCGAACAGATTGCCGGGGTGCGCGCCGATCAATATTTCATGGGGGTATGCAGCCTGCATCCACGCCACGGGATCACCGCGCTCGACTTTGATGAGGCCGGGGTCAAGCGTGCCTTCAGCCGCGCCGCTGCCGAAACGGTCGTACTGGCGTCGCCCGACAAACTCGACACCTGTTCACCGTTCGAGATCGTGCCACTACGAGAGGTCAGCCGCATCGTGGTGAATCGCGACACGGCACCGCACCTGATCAGCCCCTACAGCACTCAGCACATTGAGATCACGCTAGCCTAAAGTGCACAACAAGGCGCATTACCAACAGATTAGCTCCGAATACAGATTTTAGGACGTCCGTTTTTGCGATCATGCAATTCTCTCTGCAACACAGAGAGGAGTGCGTAATGAAATCGTTTTACGACCTGAAAATCGCCACTAAACTGATCACCACTTTTGGCTTGGTAATTGTCCTGGTCTTTGTATTGGGACTGTTTTCCCTAGAACAACTGCATAAAGTCAACAGCGCATCGAGTGAAATTGCCAACAACTGGCTGCCCTCGATACGCATCTTGTCGCAATTAAAAGTCGCTGCGGCACGCGTGCGCAGCTTTGAGCAACAGCATCTGCTGGCAGTAGATGCTGGCGAATATCCAGACATAGAGAAGAATGCCGATGAACAAATCGCGCTCCTGCTGCAGTCGCGCAAGAATTACGAAAATTACGTTTCCAGCTCGGAAGAGCGCACTCTCTATGGTGAGCTGTGCCAAACCATTGATGCGTTCCTGGCCGAGCACAGTCCCATCATCACCTTATCGCGTCAGGACAAGAATGATCAGGCGCGAGCGCGTTTGCGCGGCGAGTCCAGCCGTCTCTACAAGAAACTGAACTACCAGGCTGAAAAGCTGATGGACCTCAACGACGACGGCGCCACCCGTTCCAATGAACTCTCCGGCGAGGTTTATTCCGGCTCGCGTATCTGGATCACCGCCCTGCTGCTCATCTGTGTCATCGCCGCGCTGTTGCTGGCACTGTGGATCTCACATCTCATTGCAGAACCCTTGGTCGAGGCGCTTCGTGTGGCGCGCCTGGTCGCCGAAGGCGACCTCACCGGCCGCGTCAACAGTGGCGCCAATGATGAAACCGGTCAACTACTGACGGCGCTCAGGACAATGACCGAGAATTTATCGAGCATCGTCGGCAAAGTGCGCCAAGGGACCGACACCATATCAGCTGCTTCGGATGAAATCGCCAGCGGCAACATGGACTTATCCTCGCGCACCGAGCAACAAGCCGGCTCGCTCGAAGAAACTGCCTCGGCCATGGAACAACTGACGTCTACCGTCAAGCAAAATGCCGACAACGCACGCCAGGCCAATGAACTGGCACTCTCGGCTTCCGCCGTCGCGGTGCAAGGCGGGACTGTGGTCGGTCAAGTGGTTGAGACCATGGGCTCGATCAACGAATCATCCAAAAAAATCGTCGATATCATCACGGTCATTGACGGTATCGCCTTCCAGACCAATATTTTGGCGCTCAATGCTGCCGTGGAAGCCGCACGCGCCGGGGAACAGGGACGCGGCTTTGCGGTCGTGGCATCCGAAGTGCGCAGTCTGGCGCAGCGCTCCTCGACTGCAGCCAAGGAAATCAAGCTCTTGATCGACGACTCCGTCACCAAGGTCGAAATCGGCAGCAAACTGGTGGAACAAGCCGGCTCCACCATGGGCGAAGTGGTCACCAGCGTCAAACAGGTCACCAATATCGTCGGCGAGATTAGCGCTGCGACGCAGGAACAAAGCGCGGGTCTCGAAGAGATCAACAAAGCCATTGCCCAAATGGATGAAGCCACTCAGCAAAATTCCGCCCTGGTCGAACAGGCGGCAGCAGCAGCACAGTCCTTGCGTGAGCAAGCCGGTCATTTGTCACAGACCGTGACCGTGTTCAAACTCGACGCTCGGACAACGACCTCTGGCGGCCCAATCCATGCACCGCGGCAGGCGGCCGTCAATCAAGCTGTGCCCCGTGCCGCCGCTGTTAAGGGGTCGAGCAAGCAGCGCAAGCCCTCCGGCAAGCAAGATGCCGGCGCTATGTGGGAAGAGTTCTAAGCGCCTGCTTGCGATCTTAGCGGGCTTAGCAAACGCCGCAAGCTGCGCAGCGTTATGGTTGCTGTTTGTCGGCATCTCGCTACAAATCGTCAACCAGTGCCCAAACGCCCCCCTTACTTCAATCCCAAGCGTCGCGCCAGCCGGTTCAGATTCGCCCGGTCCAGTCCCAATTCACGTGCTGCCGATGCGACATTGCCACCGTGACGGCTCAGGCTGGCATCAATCAGACGCCGTTCGTATGCGCTCACTGCGTCACGCAGAGTGCTGCCATTGTGCAGATCCAGCTCGCTTTGTTCCTGCTGCACTGATGGCACCGCAAGCGAATCGGCATCTACGGCGCTGTGATCGAGCTTAAGATCTTCAGCCGTCAGCGTCAGTATCTGCGGGTGTTCAGCATGCCGTCCCAATGCATTGAGCGCGCTACGCGCGATGAGATGCTCCAATTCACGGACATTGCCTGGCCAGTAGTAGCCCAACAAGGCTTGCTGAGCATCGGTGGCCAGCCGCAAGCTCTGCAAGCCGAGTCGAAAACGGTTTTCTTCCAGAAAAAAGCCACTGATGAGTAAGATGTCATGGCCGCGCTCGCGCAACGGCGGCACCGCCAGCGGATACACACTCAAGCGATGGTAAAAATCGGCGCGGTAGCGCCCCTGCTGCACTTCTTGTGCAAGATTGCGGTTGGTGGCGGCAATCAAACGCACGTCTACCTTGCGTTCCTCGTCGGAGCCGACCCGCTGAATCTGGCCGCTTTGCAGCGCGCGCAGCAACTTGGCTTGCACCAGCAAGGGCAACTCACCGACCTCATCGAGGAACAAGGTGCCGCCGTCGGCCAGTTCGAACTTGCCACGCCGGTCACTGACCGCGCCCGAAAAGGCGCCGCGCACGTGACCAAACAATTCGCTCTCAACCAGATTTTCCGGCAAGGCGGCGCAATTGATGCTGATGATCGGTTTGCGCGCACGCAAGGAAGCCGCATGGATGGCATTGGCAACCAGTTCCTTGCCGACACCGGTTTCCCCTGTGATCAATACCGTCATGTTGCTGGGTCCGGCCAGCCGCACCTCTTTCATCATGCGCTTGTGCGCCGCGCTTTGCCCGACCAGTTCACGCTGACTTTGATTGGCTGCCAGCCGGTAGGCTTCAGCGCGCGCGCGTTCCTGTTCGCCGCTTTCGGTCAGGGCATGAATCCGTTCGGCGGCGCCGACGGTGGCTGCTGCCAAACTAGCGAAGGCTTGCAGTGCCGCCGGATCAATCCCATCAAAGCGGTCGGCGCCTAAGGCATCGAGGGTGAGCAGACCCCAGGGGCGACCATTCATGGTGATCTGGCAGCCCATGCAGTCATGCACATGAAGCTCACCCGAATAAGCCTGTACCAGACCGTCATAGGGATCCGGCAAGGAAGAATTGGCAGGAAACCGGGTCGGCGGCACGCTCGACAATAGCGCCCGAAAACGCGGATGATCATTGATACGAAAACGGCGACCCAAGGTATCACTGACCAATCCATTGATCGCCAACGGCACCAAGACCTCGCCTTCGAGTTTGAGCAAGGCAGCGGCATCGCAGGGAAACAGCATGCGCATGGTGTCGAGCAGCCGACGGTAACGTTCACTGTCGTGCATCTCGCGTGACAAATCAGCGACCAGCGGAATCAAGGCATCGAGCAAGGCTTTTGAGGTCATTTTTACTCTAAAGAGTCATTATGACTCGGGTCAACTTGACTCGGTCATTTTATAAGTTTTTGATTATAAACATATTTTTAGCAGGCATGCTATTTGATTAAGCAACAGTCATGCAATGTAGTTTCCGCTGTTTATGAGGGTTTGCATTGCGATGTTTTTCCGATCAATTCGACTCAACAAGGAATGCCATGCTCTCCGATGCTCATCGCGCCATCATCAAGTCCACCGTACCACTGCTCGAGACTGGTGGCGAAACCTTAACCAAGCATTTCTACCAACTGCTCATGCACGATTATGCGGAGGTCGTCGCGCTGTTCAATCAAGCCCATCAGGCCAGTGGTGCACAGGCCCGCGCATTGGCCAACAGCGTCTTGATGTACGCCCGTCATATCGACCGCCTGGAACAACTCGGGACGCTGGTCAGCAGCATCGTCAACAAGCACGTTGCGCTGCAAATTTTGCCGCAGCATTATCCGATGGTGGGCGACTGCCTGTTGCGCGCGATCCGGGAAGTGCTCGGCGCCGAAATCGCCACCGACCAGGTGATTGCGGCCTGGGCAGCAGCCTATGGCCAGTTGGCCGACATCCTCATCGGTGCCGAAGCCAACGCCTACGATACCAAGGCCAATGCCAACGGCGGCTGGCGCGGTGCGCGCAAATTCGTGCTGGTGCGTCGCGTGGCCGAAAGTGATGAAATCACTTCCTTCTACTTCAGCGCAGAAGACGGCAAAGCCATTCTGGCATTTGAACCAGGCCAATACATTGGTGTGCGGGTCGACGTGGATGGCAGCGAACAACGGCGCCAATATTCGCTGTCAGCTGCCAGCCGCGATGCCGGCGCTCAGCCGCAGTTGTATCGCATCAGTGTCAAGCGTGAAGCCGGCGGCAAGGTCTCTAACTATCTGCATGAGCGGTTACAGATAGGCATGAGCATCGATCTGTATCCGCCATCGGGAGAATTCACGCTGACGCCGAGCGACAAACCGCTCGTGCTCATCAGTGGCGGCGTCGGCATCACGCCATTGCTGTCCATGCTCGATACGGCATTACCGAGTGGACGGCCGGTCACCTTCATTCATGCAGCCAGGCATGGCGGCGTGCATGCCTTCCGCAACAAGATCGATACGCTGGCACAGTCGCATCCGCAATTGCAGCGTTTTTATTGCTATGAACACCAGCGCGAGCAAGATCCGCAAGCGCAGGCATATGGCTACCTGGATCGGGAACAATTGGCGCAGTGGATGCCTGAGAACACCGATGTCGATGTCTATTTTGTCGGCCCGCAGCCTTTCATGCAGGCGATCAAACATCATCTGGCGGAACTCGGCATTCCGGCAGCGCAAAGCCGTTACGAATTTTTCGGTCCGGCGGCGGCGTTGAACTGAGTACATCGCCCACGCTATCGCAGCCTGGGCCAGCTCATTGGTACTGAGACCCTTTCTCCAATAGCTGTGCGGCGCTGTAGCCAACGCCGCCGCACACAATCACCACGACCCTTTGCGCACCGGCCAAGCGGGTCGCTGCGAGGCCGGCCAGCGAGGCGCCGCAGGCCGGTTCGACGACAATGCGGTGCTCATCGAGCAAGGCAATACAAGCTGCGATGGCCGCCTGATCAGATACCACCACGCTGCGGATATCGAACCGTGCCGGCAGCGCCATGGCCTGCTCACACACCATGCGTGCGCCTAGCGACGTGGCGATACTGGTGATCGCAGGCAGTGTGATGCGTTGACCGGCGGCCAGGGATTGCGCATAGGAATCGGCGCCCGCCGTCTCCACCGCAACAATGGTCACGTCGGACCAGCCATTGCGCTGCAAGCCCTCGGCCACGCCGCACAGCAACCCGCCGCCGCCGACCGAGAGCACGATGGCATCCGGCTTGGGGCCTTGCTGGACCAGTTCGTCAATCATGCTGGCATGTCCTTGCCAGAGTAAGGCATCGTCGAAGGGATGGATGAAGGCGTCCTCCTCGCCGCAGAGGGCCAGTACATGCTGATTGGCCTCGCTCCAGTCGCGGCCATGGACAATGACTTCGGCATGCTCATTGCGAATCAGCGTTTTGGCCCGCTCTGAAGTGGTTTCAGGCACGACCACCAGCACCGGCAAACCAAGCCGGCGTCCCGCATAGGCCACCGCCAAACCGGCATTGCCGCCCGACGACGAGAGCAGGCGCCTGGCGCCGCGTTGCTTGTGATGTGCACAGAGATGACCAATGCCGCGTGTCTTGAAAGAGCCTGAGGGCTGCGCGGCTTCCATCTTCAGCCAGACGCTGTGACCGGTTTTTTCCGAAAAATACAGCGATTCTTGCAGCGGTGTGGTGATGTGAATAGGCATATTTGCTAAGCTTGATTGCTAATAGAGAAAGCATACTTGTGCCACACTTGCGCCACAATTACCGAATATCACATCCTCCTATACCCTGTCGGCATACCAATGGAAGTTCGTCAAATCCGCTATTTTCTCGCCGTAGCCGAATATGGCAGCATTGCCGCAGCGGCGCGCATGTTGCACATTGCCCAACCGGCACTGTCGCGGCAGATTGTCGCCATCGAAGCGGAAATGGCTTGCCGCCTTTTCGAACGGCTGCCACGCGGCATGGCACTGACCCGCGCGGGTCAGGAACTGGTGCAACGCGCCACTGAGATTCTCAAGCAGACACTGGCCCTGAAGGATCAGGTACAGTTGGCTGCGCAAGGCCGTGTGGGGCATTTACGTATCGGCATCCTGCCCGGCTTCAGTTGGCTGCCCGTGCTCGCTGGCACACTGGCGCAGCTAGCGCAGGAGTCGGTGGGTGTGACGATACTGCTGGAACCCTCCTTATCGTCGGAGCAACTTAAGGCCCTCAAAGAAGGCCGGCTTGATGCCGCAATCGCCGCCTGGCGTTCACCGCTAGACCCAAGTCTGCAAGGCCGTGTGATTTACCGCGATCACATGGCCATAGCCATGCCAAAGTCTTTAGCGCAGGCCCGTAAACGGCAACTACGACTGGCAGATCTTGCCAGCAGCAAATTCATCATGTTTCCGCGTGATCGCTCGCCGGTCAATCATGATGTGCTGATGCAGGCATTTGCACAGGCCGGCATCAGCCCCAGCAGCAGTCCCATGGCCACCGATCTGGCCACCTTGATGGGGCTCGTCGGCGCCGGTTTGGGTTGCACTATCGTACCGCTGTCCTACGGGCGTCATTGCGCCGCCGATGTTGTTGTGCGGCAAGTTCCTGATCTTGATATCCGGTTTGATCTGGAGCTGATCTGGCGTGCTGCCAGCGTTGACCCGTTACTGAATTATTTTCTAGCCCTATCGCAAGCAACTGTGTGCTGATGCAAAGGCATCTAAGAGCCTGTTTGCGATCTTACTGCGAGGCCATGATCCGGCGTCGGGCGGTGCTCGGAATCCTCATGTACTGAAGTACACTCCGGTTCCTAGGCTCCGGCCGCCACCGGCTGATGGCCTCTCGCTACAGATCGCAAACAGGTTCTAAGCGACGCGAGCCCAACAGGCCGGAAACGAAAATTGGTTAGCACGCCCGGCTTCCTGTAAACTTCGGGGATGCGCTTATTTTTACTCAATTGGTTCGGTTGGTCATTTTTGTGGCTGCTGCCTTTGTGCGGCAGGCTGGTATTGTCTCTGCTGGCAGGACGCGGGCTGGGCGGGCGCGGTGCCATCCGGATCTGGCTTGGCACCTTGTTGTTGCTGTGCGCCAGCAGCGCCCTTGAAGCATTGTTGCGCAGCCAGGGCGACAATGTTCTGCAAAGTGACTTTGTCGGTCAGGCACTGGCACGCAACCTGGGCCATGTATTCGGTAAACTGCTCACCCCTATTGTTTTCCTGGCAAGTAGTTTACTGGGCCTGTTCTGGCTGTTCGGCCGGCCACGCCAGAATACAACTGAGGATGAGTCCGCGCTGCTGCCACCAGCATCATTGCCACGACGAACGCCAGCGGCGAGCAAGCCTTTTCCTCCAGCAGCAAATCCGCCGGCAAATCCAGCTAAAACTACCGCTGCCGTCCCCGCCCCTGTCGTGACGCCTTTCGACTATCTGCAACGCAAGCGCGATCCCTGGCCTCTAGCCAATGCGCTGGAGCGCACTGCCATCCCGGCGCGCCCCACTGGCGCCAAATGGCCGCTGCTGCCAAAGCAGCAAGAGGTGCCCAAACGTCCGGCACGCCCCGCCTCGGAATGGGCATCGTTTGAAAGCCTGCGCCCGACCGAAGCCATGCTGGCACGTTCCGCGAGCCAGCCGCCAGCGCCAGTGAAGCCTGCGCCAGTATCCGTATTGCGGACCAGCACGGCCGCAACAGTCGGCACATCCACCAAGGTACGCATCAGCACCAGCAGCGAGCGCAGCAATGCGATCACGACTTCCTTGCGCACGGCCTTGCAGGCGCGCGAACCACAATCGGCCCCCACCGCACCCGCACAGTTACACACGGCACCAACACCAGCGCCAGCGCCTATGCCAGTACCAGCAGTGCTGAGCACTGAGCTACCGGCTGAAATTATCGCCACGACCGTCCTTGCACCAACGCCTGCCACTGAGCAATTTTTCAGCGTCATCGATGCGTCTGTAGCATTGACGGCCCCCCCGCCGGCAGAGGTACAGGCATTCACTGCGCCGCCCGCCGCCATGCAAATCCGTAGCTGGACGCCGGCGCTTAGCACCCCGCCTGTAGAGACGACAGAAACGGTGAGACCTTACCGGCGCAGTGATATTCCCTTGCCCGGCATCGAACTGCTGGACCAGGGCAGCGATGTGCCGATCGAGATGGATGCGAACGAGCTGATGGAAATCGGTCAGTTGATCGAACAGCGCCTCAAGGAGTTCAAGGTGCCGGTGACCGTGCTCGGCGCCTATGCCGGGCCGGTGATCACGCGCTTCGAGATTGAACCGGCGCTAGGAGTGCGCGGGGCGCAGATTGTGAATTTGATGAAAGACCTGGCGCGCGCGCTCGGTCTGACCTCGATCCGGGTGGTCGAAACCATTCCCGGCAAGACCTGCATGGGACTGGAGCTGCCCAACCCCAAGCGCCAGATGATACGCCTGGCCGAAATCATCCAGGCCGATGCCTACACCCATTCGGCATCGCACCTGACCCTGGCCATGGGCAAGGACATCACCGGCATTCCAATCGCCACCGATTTGGCGCGCGCACCGCACATGCTGGTGGCCGGCACCACCGGCTCGGGCAAATCGGTGGCCATCAATGCCATGATTTTATCGCTGCTCTATAAAGCCACGCCTGACGATGTACGTCTGATCATGATCGATCCTAAGATGCTGGAGCTGTCGGTCTACGACGGCATTCCGCATCTGCTGGCGCCAGTCGTGACTGATATGAAGCTGGCGGCGCATGCACTGTCCTGGTGTGTGGCTGAAATGGACAAACGTTACCGCCTGATGTCGACATTGGGCGTGCGTAATCTGGCTGGCTACAACCAAAAGATTCGCGATGGCATTGCGGCTGAGAAGCGTGTCAAAAACCCCTTCTCGCTCACGCCTGATGCACCTGAGCCGCTCGAACCTTTGCCGATGATCGTGGTGGTGATTGATGAGTTGGCCGACCTGATGATGGTGGCCGGCAAGAAAATCGAAGAACTGATTGCGCGACTGGCACAAAAAGCCCGCGCCGCTGGCATCCACCTGATCCTGGCCACCCAGCGACCGTCGGTGGACGTCATTACCGGCTTGATCAAGGCCAATATTCCGACCCGCGTGGCCTTCCAGGTATCGTCCAAGATCGACTCCCGTACCGTGCTTGACCAGATGGGGGCAGAAACCTTGCTGGGTCACGGCGACATGCTGTTTCTGCCGCCCGGCTCAGGCTATCCACAGCGCGTGCATGGCGCCTTTGTGTCCGATGAGGAAGTGCATCGCGTGGTGGAGCACCTGAAAGCCCACGGCGAACCGCAATACGAAGAAGCCATTCTGGCCGGTCCGGCCAGCGAAGAAGCGCAGCAAGGCGAGATTTTCGGCGACGCCGGTGAAGATGCCGACCCGCTCTACGACGATGCCGTGGCCTATGTCACACGCAGTCGCCGGGCCTCGATTTCCTCGGTGCAGCGCCAGTTCCGCATCGGCTACAATCGTGCCGCCAGGCTGGTGGAGCAGATGGAAGCGGCCGGCATTCTATCGTCCATGTCCAAGAGCGGCAGCCGCGATGTGCTGGCACCACCGCCACCGGATCTTTAACGCTAAGGCATGGCCTTGCTATGAATGACGCAAGGCAAAACCGCGCTGCGCCTTACTGATATTACTGGGCTGCAAGGGCAGTTGTTGTCGCAATCTCTGAGCAAAATCCAGCAACACGTCCAACTGCCCGGATTTGAGTTCCAGTTCAATCTCGCAGATCGGTGCACGTGCCGCACCGGCGCTGACCTCACCCAGATCCAGCGCGAGTTCGACCACGGTCTCCTGCGCCAGGTGCAACATCCAGACCGTGCGCGCAAAATCGGTCATAAATACCGCTTGTAATTGCTCTGCCAAGCCTGTGTGAGCCAGGATCGCATGGGCTGCGGGATGGTCGATCAAGGGCAGCAAACTGGCCAGATCCACGGCCGCTCCCGGCACCTCGCATTCCCATTCGTGGCGCTGATGCAGTCCGCCCTCGACTTTGCCACCGCCCTTGAACGTCTGTATCCAGGCCGAGGCCGTCTTGCGCACCCGCAATGCGGCGCGCCGTTGCTGCAAATACAAATCTGGCGTATCGAAGTAGATACTCAATAAATTTTCGGTATGGGGTGCTGTGGCCGCGTATTGGCTCAGCAGCGGCAAGCTGCGCAAGCGGGCGACATCAGCGCTCGCCAGTGTGAGTTTGAGTTCGATTTCCATGGCTGCGAGTTTACTCGCTATCGCAGCCCTTACAAACACACGAGCGCACATATTGCTCTATCATGGCGGGCCTTAGCCAATTTTGTCTGCCGCCTCATGTCCGACTTATCCGCCGCTTCCACTGACCCAACTGAACCGGCCGCCACCGATGTCATCCATGAACCACGCCTGTGGCGCGACGATGGCTGGACTGCGCGCATCATCAACAATGACGACGACGACGGCTGGGCCGTCGAAATGACACGCGATGGCGAGCGCGAACCAACCCTGATCGGCCCCTGGACCATGGGCCGCGACAAGAAAAACCCGAAACCGATTGAACGACCGGCGTTTCATACCCTGGTCAAGACCGCCAACGAATTCCGCCGCCGCAGCGAGCAGCAATTGCACGCACAATTGCATAAAAGCTTGTCGGTTGACAGCGATCAAGGCAGCGTCAAGGTGACGCTCGATATTGTGCCGGATGACGATTTTCCCTATGGCAATCTGCAAGCCTGGGATGATGCCGGACAATTGTTGGCCCGGGCGCAGGTGGCGCCCCATTTCAAACTAAGCACTGACAGCGCTGCGCGCTGGGTGGCCGGCGGCTATCGCAAACCGCGCTAAGCATTCAATTTGTTTTGCCGCAATGAAAAATGGCAGACACGACGTCTGCCATTTCTACCTGTATTCCCTTGCCGGCCACTTCTTTTAACGCGGTTAAACCCGGTAAATCTTCTCTCCCGTCTGCACAATCTTGAATTTGGCGTCAGACAAAGGGTCTAGGGCACGGCCATCGGCCAGCTTGTAGGTCTTCAGCCCGAGCGAAGCATCCTGATCGCTCTGCTCTGCTTCATTGATCGGTGTTTGGTACACCTCCACATGATAAGCGCCGCCGGTCTTGCCTTTCGCGTCGAATTTTTCAATCAAATCCATTCCAGTCTCCTTGTCGTTGTGAAGAAAGCGCGTGCTGCAAAGATAGCAGATTGAGAACGTTCTGAAAGGTTTTCGACACCATATTGGCGGATTTCTTTGTGCTGCTCTGCAGCATATGGCGTCTTCGGGAAAGTTTTGATAATCACGCTGTAATAATTGCCCTATACGCTAAGGCGCGTGCTCTTCTTAACCATGCAAAGGACCCACATGCCGCGTTCTGTTCGCACATCCATTGAACTGCAAGCCGTTATTTTCGACTGGGCCGGCACCTTGGTTGACTTCGGCTCGTTGGCGCCAACACAGATTTTCGTGGATGCGTTAAAGAGCTTTGATATGCAGATATCAATGAAGCAGGCGCGCGGGCCAATGGGTTTATCCAAGTGGCAGCATATCCGCACGCTGCTGGACCATCCGGAAATTGCCCGACAATGGCAGGAACGTCATGGTGCACAGCCTAGCAAAGCTGACGTCGATGCCATTTACGAACGCTTCATGCCGATGCAGCTAGCCAAGGTTGGCGCTTATTCACAAGCCATTGAGGGTGCGGCCAAGACGCTGGCATGGTTACGTCAGCGCGGCCTCAAAATCGGTTCCTGCTCAGGCTATCCGCGCCAGGTACTGGACGTGCTGCTGCCGCAGGCAGCGGCCGAGGGGATTGTCCCGGATCACGTGGTCAGCGGTGATGAGCTGAGTGCTGGCGGGCGTCCGGGCCCCTACATGGCACTGGCAAACATGCTGGCATTACAATTGAGCAATGTCGCCGCTTGCATCAAGGTTGATGACACCGTACCGGGCATTGAAGAAGGTCTGAGCGCCGGCATGTGGGCGGTGGGTATTTCGCTGTCGGGCAATGAAGTCGGCTGCACGCGCGCCGAACTGGCGCAACTTTCGCCGCAGGAGCGTACTGCATTGAGAACCCTGGCGGAAATCCGTCTGCGCGATGCCGGTGCCCATTATGTCATCGATACCGTCAATGATCTGCCGGCTGTGATCGAAGCAATCGATGCACGCCTGGCCGACGGCGATCGCCCTTAAGACAACGGTTTCATGTTCGGCATAAAGTGCGCCAAATGCACGCGTTGCTCTTGGCAGATACGCCGTATTTAGCTTATTCTGCCCACTACGAACATGCAACGTGCACTGTGCACAAGGAAGCAATATGGCAAAGACAGAAAAACTGGATCCGGAAACAGAAGCGCTGATCCAATGGTGTACCGAAGTTGAGCAATTTTTGGTCAAAGGCGGCGCTACGCTGGCGCAGGCGCAAGAACACATCGAGGAAGAAGTAGAGTGGTTTACCGATCTTTTCTATGATGGTTTGACACCGGAAGAAGCCGCCAAGCAAGCGCTAGCCTGAGGCTATAAACCGTAGCAAACCGCTGCAAAGGCATTTGTAGCGGACCTTAACGACACGTATATGACTGTGCGGCAGGTGTAACAATTGGATTCGGTTCTCGGCATGGCCAGGCTTTGACTCTAGAGTAGCCCATCGCTACTCAGAAAGCCCACCATGCTCAATTTTCGTCTTTGCGTCTCCGCCATTCTTGCCGGGAAGAAACCGGCACCCTTACCAAGCAACGCCGCCATGTCGGTGGTTGCTTCCGCCGCGCTGCCACCACGCAAAAAAGAAGCAATACCCTCGCCGCGCGAAGGTGTGATCTGGAGCCCTGGTTACTGGAAATTAAACGATAAGTGGTTTTCCTGGTGCGGTGGTCATTGGGAATTGTCCCGTCCCAACCAGCTTTATGTCGCACCGCATTGGAAGCACCATGCCGATGGCTGGCATTTCGCCGCCGCCGCATGGCTGCCCGACCCTGCCGCCGGAAAAACCTCGCCGCACCGCGATGAAACGCCTGCTTACGATATGCTGGGGGCATTTCGCTAGGCACACCTGTGATGAGGTTGCCGCCCAATCAAGGAATTGCCCATTGGCCTTGCGAACGGAATACCTAATCGGGTCCAGTCAAGAATTGACCTTCCCCGTTTGACGTATCTCAATGTAAAGTTAGTGGCGGTGCTGATGCCGAGCTCTGCCGCCAATTACATACCTGCACGGTGGCAACACAGAATCTGGATCGGATCTAACAACCATTGGACGCGAGACATAAAAATTTCCTTGATCACACTTCCCCGTATTCTTTTCCCTTGAAACTGATATGCAATAACGCCCGCCATAAATCCTCGCTAGCATCAGCCACCCGCTCCAGACTCTGCTCGCGCAGGGCATTGAGATCCACGCTAGCAGCGCCATCCAATCCAGCCCAACTGAGCAAGGCCGAAAACGCCTGCGGCGTATCGAACATGCCGTGCAGATAGCTGCCCAGAATCTGATCGTCTTGCGAGCGTGCACCTTCCGGCCGGCCGTCGATGACAAAGGCAGGCAGTTGCAGCGCGCTGCCGTCGGACAGCCCCATATGGATTTCATAACCGCTAACGCTAGCCTGCCCGCTGTCAAACGCGCAATGACCGCTGACTTGCAACAATTGCTTGTGCTGCGTCAGCAAGGTACGCATGTCGAGCAAGCCCAGGCCTTCCATGCTGCCGGCAGCGCCTTCCACGCCCTGCGGATCGTCGACGCTGCTGCCCAACATTTGAAAGCCACCGCAAATGCCGATGAGCTTGCCGCCATAGCGTAAATGCCTGACGATCGCCTGCGGCCAGCCCTGCTGCTTGAGCCAGGCCAGATCGTTGCGGGTATTTTTACTGCCCGGCAAGATGATCAGATCGGCCGCCGGTATCGGCTGGCCGGCACCGACGAAATGTAGATCAATATCGGGATGGGCGCGCAAGGCATCGAAATCGGTATGATTGCTAATGCGCGGCAACACCGGCACGACTACCCGGAAATGTCCTTTGGCGCTTTGGTTTGATGCCACCGCATCCTCCGCATCCAGATGCAGGCCATGTAAATACGGCAGCACCGCCAACACCGGTTTGCCGGTGCGCTGTTCAAGCCAGTCCAGTCCCGGCTGCAACAGACTGAGGTCGCCGCGAAATCGGTTGATCACAAAACCGGCAATGCGCCCACGCTCACTGTCGGACAGGCAATCAAGCGTGCCCACCAGATGGGCGAAGACGCCTCCGCGATCGATATCGGCCACCAGAATCACCGGACAATCGACCGCTTCGGCAAAGCCCATGTTGGCAATGTCGCGTGCACGTAGATTGATCTCGGCCGGGCTGCCGGCGCCTTCCACCAGCACCACTTCATATTGCCCGCGCAAGCGCTGGTAAGACTCCAGCACGGCGGCCATGGCGCTGGTCTTGTAGCGGTGATAGTCGCGCGCATTCATGTCGGCGCGCACCTTGCCATGCACGATGACCTGCGCGCCGGTATCGCTGGAGGGCTTGAGCAAAATCGGATTCATGTCAGTGTGCGGCGCGATGCCCGCAGCCTGCGCCTGCAGCGCCTGGGCCCGGCCGATTTCACCACCGTCACTGGTGACGGCGCTGTTGAGCGCCATATTTTGCGGCTTGAATGGCGCAACCCGGATGCCCTGGCGCCGCAACAAACGGCACAAAGCCGCTACCACGGTGCTTTTTCCCGCGTCCGAGGTGGTGCCCTGCACCATCAGCGTATGAAATGGCAGATGAGTCATACTTGTTTCTGCCAGCCTTGCAAGGCTAGCTGCAAACGTTGCCAACCGGCTTCGTGCGCCGGTAAGCCGAGCCGAATGCCGCCCGCACCGCTGGTAAACAGGCGCACCCAGATACCCTGGCGCGCCATCCAGTCATGCCACGCCAGCGCTTGCGGCTCGGGCCACCATTGATACAGCGCGCTGCCGCTGGCGTTGATGCCATGCGCACCAAGCAGATCGTGCAGACGGGTGCCGGCGGCCAATAAGCGTGTCCGCGTCGCCTGTTGCCAGGTGACATCGAGCAAGGCCATGGTACCGATCTGCTGTGCCGGGCCGCTGATGGGCCAGGGCCCCAGCCACTCCTGCAATGCGCTCAACATATCCACTTCAGCGGCGACGAAACCCAAGCGGGCACCGGCCAGACCAAAAAATTTTCCCACCGAACGCAATACGATCAAGCCCGCTTGCGATCCGGTCAGCGCTGCCACGCTCATCTGCGGCGTGGTATCGCCAAACGCCTCATCCACCACCAACCAGCCGCCGCGTGCACTCAGGCGCTGCACCCACTGCTGCAACATGTCTGGCGCTACCTGCGCACCAGTGGGATTGTTGGGGTTACAGACCACCAGCACGTCGCAATCATCGATCACGGTGGCGAGCGCCGGATACGGCACTTCCCGCATGTGGTGACCAGCTTGTGCCCAGCGATACGCATGTTCTGCATACGACGGTGCCGCCACCGCCACGCGCGCCGGGCCACCGTGGCGCAGACGTAATTGCGGCAGCGCCTGGATCGCCGCTTGCGTGCCGGCCACCGCCAGCATCTGCGGCGCGCCGTAATAGGCGCAGGCGGCGGCGCATAGGGCCGCGCTCGATTCCGGCAGCCGGTGCCAGGCTTCGGCCTCCAGCACTGGCGCCGGATACGGCTGTGGATTGATGCCGGTCGACAAGTCCAGCCAGTCGGCACGCGCGATGCCGTAATGCGCTACGGCGTCATTGAGATTTCCCCCATGTTCAAGCATGTACAGCCCCCCTCATCAGCAAAGCTGCCCCCGATAACAGCAACAGCACACACAACCAGAGCCAGACGCTACGCGCCACCAGCGCCCAGGCCCGGCCGATATCATTGGCCATGGCGCTACGGCCCAGACCCAGCGGTGGCCGTTGCTCCATTTCGCCGTGATAGACCGCAGCGCCACCCAGTGCCAGCCCCAGCGCACCGGCTCCGGCCGCCATCACTGGCCCGGCATTGGGACTGCTCCAGGCCGGTGCCTGCGTGCGCCAGCAGGCGCGCGCCTGACGCCAGTCACCCAACAGCGCATAGGAAAAAGCAGTCAGGCGCGCCGGTAGCCAGTTCCAGGCATCGTCTATCTTGGCCGCAGCGCAACCGAAGGCCAGCAGGCGCGGCGTGCGATAGCCCCACATGGCGTCGAGCGTATTGGACAGGCGAAACAGCAAGGCCCCCGGACCGCCGGCGACGACAAACCAGAACAAGGTGGCGAACACCGCATCGTTACCGTTTTCCAATACCGATTCCACTGCTGCCTTGGACAAATCACTCTCCGACAATTGCGACGTGTCGCGGCTGACGATGCGAGCAGTCAACGCCCGCGCGCGTTCCAGTTCACCCGCTTGCAGCGCCTGTGCGATCGGCAGCACGTGGTCCCGCAAGCTGCGCAGGCCCAGGCAGAAATACAGTAAGAGCACTTGCCAGGCCGCTGCCAGCCACAACGAATATCGTCCCAGCACAATGGCAATCCAAGCGGCCAGCAGCACCGGCGGCAACACCGCCAGTGCCCAGGCGCAAGCCCCCATGCTGCGGCTGCCCGGGCGGCGGTTGAGGCGCCGTTCTAGCGAGCCGGCCAGGCGGCCGAAGCCGACCAGCGGATGCCAGCGTGGCGTCTCGCCCAACAACCAGTCCAGCGCCACTCCGGCAAGCGTCTGCCAGACCAGCATGACCACCCCGGCGGCGCTTAACATGCACCGCCCTTCAAGCTCAGCGGCAAACCGGCCGCGACCCATTGCACCCGCTCGCAGCTGGCTGCCACGGCTTGATTGAGGCGTCCGGCTTCATCCACGAACCAGCGCGAAATCGCGCCCATGGGAATAATGCCCATGCCGACTTCATTGGACACCAGCACGATCTCGCCGGGGGCCTCCTTCAAGGCCCGCAAAAATGTCTCGCGCTCTTGCGTAAAACGTAGCGGCGCTTCGATGCGACCGATCTCGGGATAGCTTTTTTCTTCGCAAAACAGCAGATTCGATAACCATACCGTGAGGCAATCGACCAGCAACAGATTGTCCGGTTTACTGTGCGCGATCATCGCCGCGCCCAGCGCCAGGTTTTCTTCGACGGTCTGCCAGTTGGCCTGCTGGCGCCGCTGTCGGTGCAAGGCAATGCGCGCCGCCATTTCAGTATCGCCGACGGCGGCCGTGGCGAGGTACACCACGGCCTTGCCGCTGGCTGCGGCCAGTTGCTCGGCATGCGCGCTTTTGCCGCTACGGGCGCCGCCAAAGATCAAAGTACGTGGCTGCCTCATGATGCTTGTTTCACTCCCCACTGGTCGTTGAAGACCAGATCGTCGAGCGCCTGGCGGCAAGCCCAGCCTTCTTGCTCCAGCATGGGCTTGGCATAAAATTCTTGCACATGCCCCAGACAGATCACCGCCACCGGCCGCGCGCCCTGCGGCATCTGCAGCAGCGCACCCAGTTGCAGGGGATCAAACAGCGACACCCAGCCCATGCCCAAGCCTTCGGCGCGCGCCGCCAGCCACAGGTTCTGGATGGCGCAGGCGACCGAGGCCAGGTCCATGTCCGGCAAGGTGCGGCGGCCGAAGATGTGGCGCTCGCGGCCATCCATGAGGGCGGCAACCAGCAATTCACCGCACTCGCGAATGCCCTCGACCTTCAGACGCATGAATTCATCTTCGCGCTCGCCCAAGGCCTGTGCGGTCAGTTGGCGTTCCTGCTCGACCAGCGCATGGATGGCGGAGCGCGTTTGCGCGTTACTGATGCGCACGAAGCGCCATGGCTGCATGAATCCCACGCTGGGGCCCAGATGAGCGGCGTGCAACAGTCGCTGCAAGATATCAGGTGCCACCGGATCGGGTAAAAAATGACGAATATCGCGGCGCTCGGCAATCACACGATAGACTGCATCGAGCTCTGCTTGCGGGTAACGATGGCGGCTCATGCGCCCTCCTCTGGTGCTAAAAACAATGATGCTGCAGCCCGCGGCGAAGCACCGAAATAGGCATGCAGATAGGTCGCGGTGACCGCCCCGCTGCGCCATACGTGCTCGCCGGCTGAGGTGTCAAACAAACGTTCGCCAGTGCACAGCGGTGCCAATGCGATAGTCGTGCTGGAATAATGAAAAGTATGACAGCGCAACTCGCCAGCGGCCAGCTTGATGCGCTGATAGCCCAGGCCTTGCAGGCGTGGCTGTAGCGTTGCGTGGCCGGGCAAAATGCCTAGCATGCTGGCGCTGACACCATCTTTGCCAGTCAGACTGTCGAGCAGATACAGCATACCGCCGCATTCGGCGTACAAGGGCTTGGCGGCGGTACAGTGGGTGCGCAAGGCTTGCTGCATGCTGCGATTGTCTTGCAGTTGCGGCAAGTGCAACTCGGGATAGCCACCCGGTAAATAGACGCTGTCGGCAGGCGGCAAGGCGGCATCCCGCAAGGGCGAGAAAAATGTCAGCTGCGCACCCAGTTGCTGCAACAACGCCAGATTGCTCTGGTACAGAAAGCAAAATGCGGCATCGTGCGCCACTGCGATGCGTTGTCCCGCCAGCAGTGGCGGCAAGGCTGCGCTCTCAGGCGCAGTAAAACTGACCGGCACCGGCATACGCGCCAGATCGAGCTTGCCGATGGCGGCCGCAGCAGCGTCCAGGCGCAGCTCCAGATCCGCCACTTCGGCCGCAGGCACCAGACCCAGATGGCGTTCCGGCAAGGCAAATTGCAGATCGCGCGGCAAACCGCCGAGATACGCCATCTCCGGCGACAGGCCTTGACGCAACATTTGTTCATGGCGGGCGCTGGCCACGCCGTTGGCCAGCACACCAGCGAAACGCAAGCCTGGCCGATAATGCGCCAGGCCATAGGCGATCGCGCCCAGGGTCTGCGCCACGCCGGCGACATTGACCACGGCCGCCACCGGCACTTGCAGCAAGGCCGCCAGATCGGCGCTGCAGGGCTCGCCGTCGAACAAGCCCATCACTCCTTCGATCAAAATCAGGTCAGCCTCAGCGGCAGCCTCATACACCAACTGCCGGCAAGCGTCAGCGCCCATCATCCACAGATCGAGCTGATACACGGGATGGCTGCTGGCGGCTGCCAGAATGCTGGGATCAAGAAAATCCGGCCCGGCCTTAAACACCCGCACGCGCGCACCCTGGCTGCGATGCCAGCGCGCCAGCGCAGCGGTCACGGTGGTTTTGCCGTGATTCGAGCCCGGCGCGCTGATGAACAAGGCTGGACAAGTTAGCTTGGTCACGCTCAGAACTCCACTCCGCGCTGCGCCTTGATGCCCTGCTCCTTGTAGGGATGCTTGATCGGTCGCATCTCGCTGACCAGATCGGCCAGCTCGATCAGTGCATCGGGCGCATGGCGGCCGGTGACGACGATGTGCAGCATCTCGCGGCGACCGGCAAAGGTTTGCAGTACCTGCTCCAGATCGAGGTATTGGTATTTCAATACGATGTTGAGTTCGTCCAGGATCACCATGTCGTAGCTAGGATCCTGGATCATCCGCACGGCTTCGGCCCAACCACGTGCGGCAGTTTGCATGTCGGCCTCGCGGTCCTGGGTATCCCAGGTGTAGCCTGCCCCAACCACATGGAAGTCGCACTGCGGATGCACGCCCAGGATGTCGCGCTCGGCGCTGTGCAAGGCGCCTTTGATGAACTGCACCACGCCCAGCTTCATGCCATGGCCGAGGATACGCATGCCCATGCCGAAGGCGGCGCTGGATTTGCCCTTGCCGGTGCCGGTATTGACGATCAGCAAGCCCTTCTCTTTTTGTGCGGCGGCTTTTTTCTTTTCAAAGCCTTCCTTGTGACGCTGGGTCATGCGCTTATGCGATTCGGGATCGGTTTTCATGATGATGTCCTGTTTTTGATTTTATTTATTGCCACGCCGTGCCGGTAATGTCCGACAACAAGGCCGCGATATTGCTGCGATTGGGGTGATAGCCGATGAAGACCAGCTCAGACTTGTCCGGCTGATTGCTTGCAGTCGGCTGAGGTTCGGCGTCAGCGCCGATGCTGACGCGGGTGCGCACGCCCTGCACCAGTTGCAACCGGCTATGGTCACCTTCTTGCAGCCAGACAAAGCCCTTGGTGCGCAGCACCGGTTCGCAGCGTGCCGCTTCGGCAATCGCCTGTTGCAAAGGCGCCGCTGCCTGGGGCGACTGGCTGCGCAGGGTGAACGACATCCAGCCTGGGTCCTGCTCATGGAAATGCTTATGCGTGGCCAGTCCATGCGTATGGGCGCCGAGCCCGGAATGAGCATGCCCGTTCAGCCCCTGCTGGTCGGCTAGCACGCTGGCGTCGGCGCTCGGCATGCGCACATAGGTATGCGCGTGCCCCTGAGAACTGGGCTGATGCAACCGCAAGCCGAGCGCCAGACGCACATCGAGTTGCGCCTGATAAGCCAGCTCGAGAAAGCGCACATTGGGCGCACAGCTACGCACTTGTTGCTCGGCGGCCAATAATTGCTCCTCGCCTAGCTGGTCAATCTTGTTGAGCACCACCACATCGGCAAACTCCAGCTGGCGCGCAAACATCTCGGCAACCGCGCCGTCGGCGCCATGCTCGGCGTGGGCAAAGCGTTGTTGCAGCAGCAAGGGCGTATCGACCACTGCCAGCGTGGCATCGAGGATGAAGTAAGGTGCCAGTGCCGGGCTTTGCAGACGTTCCATGACGGCCGTCGGCAAGGCCAGGCCCGAGGTTTCGATCAGGATGTGATCAATCTGTGCGCGCCGTGCGGCCAACGCCAGCATGGTCGGTTCGAAGCGATCATCGTTGCCGTAGGCAATCAAGCCATAGGCAAAATCGTGGATTTGCAACTGCGCCTGATCTCCGCATTCGACGCCAGCGCGCATCAGATCGCCGTCAATCGCGACTTCGCCGAACTCATTGATCAGCAGCGCCAGCCTGCGGGTCTGGCGACGTTGCACCAGACTGCGCAGCAAGGTAGTTTTGCCGACACCGAGAAAACCGGTGACGATGGTCACCGGGATAGGTTGTAACTGCGGTTGCAACTGCGGCTGAAGCTGAATGGCGGCGGCTGTCATGGCGTGGTCAGGACGGCGACCTGAGCGCAAGCCGCAGCGATCGTCGCGGCCTGCTGTGGATAGTCCAGCACCGTGCGGCGCACGGTCAACAGCGGAATGTCCAGCGCCGCAGCGGCATCGGCCTTGGCGCGATAACCACCGGCATCGCCGGAATCCTTGGTGACCACGCAGTCAATGTTCCAGTCTTGCCACAGGGCACGGTTGAAGCCCTCCGAAAACGGTCCTTGCATGGCACAGATACGGTTGCGCGGCACGCCCAGATCGAGCGCACGTTGCAGGAATTCCGGCTCGGCAGTCACGCGCACAAACCATTGTTTATCTTCCGCTCCGGGCGCCTGTAAGAAGCTCGCCAGATCTTTCGAGCCGGTCGCCAGGAAGATACGCTGAGCGCCAGCAATGGCCTGGCTTGCCGCTTCTTCCATGGAGTCGCACAGACCGGCGCTGTCGCCCTCAGCCACTGCGCTGGGACGTTCATAACGCAAGTAGGGAATGCCCAACGCCGCCGACAGACCGATCAGTTGCTGCGACATTTGGGTCGCAAAGGGATGCGTGGCATCGACCAGCACCCGGGCGGCATGCCGCTGCAAGGCTTGCTTGCGCGCTTCCACTCCCTGCCGCCCGGCCCACACGCTCACGCCAGGACAATCTTGCAAAGCCAGTGCGCCGCCGTACTCGGTGGCGGTCGATACCACCACCGGATGGCCTTGCTGCGCCAATTGCGCGGCCAAGGCATTGCCATCGCTGGTGCCGGCAAATACCCACACGGCCTGATCCGGCAAGGGCGCTGCGGCGCTGTCGGCTTGTGTCTCCTCTTGCCAATCGTTGTAGCCGCGCGGGGTGAAGATGTAACCACGCTTGCGCTGGGTAAACCGGTTGCCGATGACGATGCTGGTGAGCATGTCGAACTGCAGCCCCGGCAATTCGTCAAGCCGGTGAATGCTCACTTGCTGGCCGGGCCGGTAAGCATTTTTGACCACCCCACACAGGGTATGCGGTGCTTTCGCTTCCAGCATCAATTTGAGGATGCGATAGACCCCCTCCTGACGGCCGGCGCTTTGCACGTTGTAGAGCACGCAGGCCAGATCGGCCTGGGCAATATGCGTGGCGCGGTTTTCTATCCATTCCCACGGGCACAGCAGATTCGACAGGCTCAGCGTGGCAAAATCATGCGACAGCGGCGAGCCCAGCAGCGAGGCGCAGGCATTGGCCGAGGTCACGCCGGGAATCACATTGACCGCATAATCGTCGTCCTCGCGCATTTCATCAAAGGCCAGCGCCGCCATGGCGTAGATGCCAATGTCGCCGCTTGAAATTAGCGCCACTTTCTCGCCCTGACGCGCCTTCTCGATGGCCAGCAAGGCGCGTTCGCGCTCCTGCGTCAGCGGCGGCGTGTGGATCTGCTTGCCGACAATATAGGGCGCCACCCAGCGCAAATACAATTCATAGGCGACGATGACGTCACTGTCCTGCAGCGCTGCCACCGCGCGCGGCACAATCAGATCCTCAAAACCAGGACCGACCGATACCAGATTCAATACTCCAGCCATAACACCACTTTCTTCATGAAGACTTACGCAACATATCGCTGGCGAGCTCGTCCTGGCTTGCCTGCGGCATGTTGCCTAAGCCCTGATCAGGTGCCCGTCATCGCGTCGATGAGCGTCAGCCCCTTATCTTCCACCACCGCCACCGTGACACCATCGAGCGCCGTCTTGGGCAAGACCAGCACGCCGCGTGCACTGGCAATCAACGCGCAGGGTTCACACACGCCATCCAGGCCGACATTTTGCTGCACCCATGCCGACGGCGCGGTAACCCAGGCACGCGCCGCTACATCGGCACTGGCAATGACGCGCAGGGGCAATTCCTTGACCGTGCAAAAGCTGAGCAAACCGGGTTCTTCTGCCTTGAGGTCGATGGTTGCCACTTCGCGCACCTCCTGCAAGCTACGACCCAGCAATTCCAGCGCGTGCGCAACGGCGGCGGCAATCCGTTCGACCGGCACATTCTTGCGGCAACCGATGCCCAGCACCAGTGGTTTCAGCGCTTCGGTCGCGGTGGTCACCACCGGTACCGCGCCGGTCACATTGGCCACCCGATAGGCCAGCCGGTTGGCGCCGCCCTCGTGACCGCCCAGCAGCGACACAGCAAAACGCGCCGCTTCATCGAGCACGACGACGGCCGGGTCGGTGGTTTTGTCTTGCGGCAAGCCTTCCAAAAAACGCACCGCCACGCCACTGGCGGCGAGCATGATCCATTGCGCCTGATGCCGGTAAGCGACGCGAAATTGCTGCTTTTGCGGCAAGCCCGCCTGCAGCCAGGGACGATACAGTGTGCCGCCCAAAGCGCCATGCAAGCGCGCCGCCAAGGACTCGCTCTCAGCTCTGACCAGCCAGATTCCCAATCCCGCTACGCTTGCTTGTCCGTTAAGTGCATTCATGCTCAGACCTCGTCTTCAGTGAGTGTACTGACGTCCTGCTCGCCCTTATTTTTCTTGACCACGCGAAACAGGTGCGTGAAATCCTTCGAATACAGACTCGATTCCACCTGTGTGCCTTTGTCCAGTGCCGCGCCAACCAGCATCATGGTGGTCAGGTTCCAGCTGCCGCGCTTGGTCTCCTCGAGCACCGTGGCCAGCGTGCCCTGATAGACCCGCTGATCCGGCCAACTAGCGCGATAGACTAGTGTCACCGGCGTGTTGGCGGGATAGTGCAGGCGCAGATCGGTGACGATTTTCTTCAGATGCGGCCCGGACAGGAAGATACACATGGTGGCCTGGTGTTCGGCCAGACGCGCAATCGATTCCAGCTCCGGCACCGCCGAGGCGCGCCCCGATACGCGTGTGAGAATCACCGTCTGCGACACTTCCGGCTTGGTCAGTTCAGCCGCCACCGCGGCTGCCGCAGCGGTGAAGGACGACACCCCCGGCACCACTTCATAGGCAATCCCCAAGGCTTCCAGGCGCCGCATCTGTTCGGCCGTGGCGCCATAAATGGCCGGGTCGCCCGAATGCAGTCGCACCACCTCCATGTCTTGCGCCTGTGCCCGTTCATAGCAGGCTTGCTGCTGCTCCAGGTCGAGCTGGGCGGTATCGATCAGTTCGGTGTCGGCGCTGCAATGCTGCAAGACCTCGGTCGGCACCAGCGAACCGGCGTACAAGACCATCTTCACGCTGCCCAGCAAACGCGCGCCGCGCAAGGTGATCAGATCGGGTGCGCCGGGACCGGCGCCTACAAAATAAACTTTCATCACAGCGCTTTCATGCTTGATGCCTTTTTTGCAAGGCTGTTTTACGAATCAGCAAGGTCGCCAGGTAGCCGCTGATGGCATGATCCCGGTCGCCCGCTTCGAGTGCACTCAAATCCGTTGCCAAGACTTCGCCGTCGAGGCCGATGCGGCGCGCAAAGGCGCAATGGGCGGCGATGCCCATTTCTTTCAATAAAGCCAGCACCCATGGCAGACGCGCGCCGACTTTCATCAGCACCACGATGTCATGGCTGGCGATTTCTTGCTGCAGGGTGACCGGATCATCCGGACACGGCAGAATCAGGGTACGCTCCTTGCCGACCCCGAGCGGCCAGTCCAAGGCCGCCGCTGCTGCCGCGTAACTGGTGATGCCGGCAAAGGTACGATGCGCGAAACCTGGCAACAAGTCCTGCAATGCGGCCAGCACATAACCGTAGGTCGAATACGTCAGGGAGTCGCCGATGGTCAGATAGGCGACGCTGCGCCCGGCCTGCAGTTCGGCGGCGATGTCCTGCGCCAGTTGCGCGTAATGCTCGCGCAACACATTGCGGTCCGGGTCCATGTTGAACTCGACGTCGCGCAGACGCTGGGCGTCGATGGCAACCCCTGCCAGACATTGCAGGGCGACCGAGGTATCGGCGCTTTTGGCGCGCGGCACATAAATCAGATCGGCCTGCTGCAAGGCCTCCAAGGCGGCCAGCGGCAAATAACCGGCCGGGCCGGGACCAACGCCGATGCCCCAGAACATGGCGGTGCTCATGCGTGGCCTCCGAGCAAATTACCGTCTAGGTCGAACAACCGCACTTGCAATCGTTTGACGCGCGGCACGCGTACCTGCGCCAGCGCTGCAATGCGCGCTTCAATGACGCGCCAGAAGGCGGCTGCGCCGGTTTCATTTCTTACTAATTCGATTGCTGCTTCCACCGTATTTGCACTTTCTATTGCGGCCACCAGCGCCGCTGTAAAACCAAATTCCGCCGCCATCCGGGCGACTCCGCCCATGGCCATATTGCTCTTGCTGGAATGGGTATCCCAGACGCCATCAAGTACCTTGGCCAGCTTGCCGGGATGGCCCGCCAGCCACAATAACTCCAATTCAGCGCCCTGCTCGGCCAGCGCCGCTTGCGTAAAATCCAGCGCATCGCCCAAAAAATTGGCGATCTGCACGGTACGCGCCTCCGCCAAGCCCAGCGTCTGACTGGCAAAATCGCGGCCGATCTTGCCCGGCAGATACGCCACGCTGGCAGCGATGCCGTTGCTGCGGCTGTGATCGGCCAACGCCACCCGGATATACACCTCGATGGAGGCGATCCAGGATGCTAGCGACATCGGCTCGACGATGCCTGAGGTACCCAGGATGGAAATCCCGCCGATAATCCCGAGCCGTGGATTGAAGGTTTTTTTGGCAATTTTCAAGCCGTCTTCACAACCAATACTGAGGTCAAAACCGGGTGTTTGTTCAACATTCATCTGGCGCAACACCTCGTCCACCGCCACCGCCATCATCAGACGCGGTACCGGATTGATGGCCGGTTCACCAACCGCCACCCGCAAGCCAGGCTGGGTAGCTGTGCCAACCCCGGCACCGGCAAAAAAGCGAATTTGCCCAAGATCATTACGCGTCACTTCGGCAAAAATCGTGGCGCCGTGCGTATTGTCAGGATCATCTCCGCCATCCTTCAAGACCTCGGCGCGCACATGCCGGTCATCGAGCTTTTGTACCGCTTGTACCGGCACCAACAAATAATGCTTACCGTCCGGCAAACTCACTTCCACTTTGCTCAACTGTTCGCCGCCCAACAACACCGTCAGCGCCGCTTTGACCGCAGCGGTGGCGCAACTGCCAGTGGTGCGGCCACGCCGCAAGCCATTGCCGGCCAACACGGCCAGATCAAATTCGGCGCGTTCAAGCTCCTGCACTGTCCGACCCGGCCTGCAACGCGATGACAGCGCCGATGGCATCAATCATCAAGGCATTGACCACAGTTGCTGCCCAAGGCGAACCGCCACGGGTGCCGCTGTTGGTAATGCGCGGCACTTGCAGGCAACGGCGTAACTCGTCCTTGCTTTCGCGTGTGCCGACGAAGCCGACCGGCAAGCCGATCACCAGTTGCGGACGCCAGCCGTGCTCGCGAATTAGACGGCTGGCTTCGACAATGGCGGTCGGCGCGTCGCCGATGGCCAACACCAGATCGTTGCCGAATTTTTCCCAGGCACGGCGAATGCCGGCCGCGGAGCGGGTAATGCCCAAATTCTGCGCCATCAGATGCGATTCGCGGTCATGCACGCCGCACCAGGTTTCGATACCGAGTTGTTCGACCAGCGCGCGCTTGAGACCGGTCTGCACCATCGTCACGTCAGTGACCACACGCTTGCAGCGCAACAAGGCGCGCATGCCGGCTTCGACCGCGCCGGCCGAAAAATAGATATCGTCAACGGCGTTGAAGTCGCCGCTGGTATGCACCAGGCGTTGCAACACCGTCAGGTGATTGGCGGGAAAACCGGACCAATCGCGCCCGGCGGCGATGATCTCAAAACTTTCCTTTTCAATCGGATGCGGTATATAGGGTGGAAAATCCACGGCAGTTGCTGACATCGGCAGCTCGCTACGCGCCGACAAGCCACGTACCTGTAAATGATGGGCGCGCTGCGGCTCACCCAGTTGTTGCTCGAAACCAACGATCTGCACCCGGTACTTGCACAACGTGCAATTCATGGCGGCACGCCCTTCGACCGCCTCTCGCGCGCGTTCGAGCATGACGTCGGCGACATGCTGGTGCACCCCGAGATAAGCAGCCTTCAATACCTCCAGGCCTGGCTCGCGCGCCGCCAGATCGTCGGCGGCGGCATAAATGCGCTTGACCAGCACGCCATCAAACAGGAAGAACGGCAGCACCACCACGCGCGCAAATCCCAGCAGCGCGGCAGCGCGCAAGCCGTCGGCGACGAGCGGTTTGGCAGTGCCCGAGTAACAGACGTAGACGCCGCCGAAACCCATGCCTTCTTCCATCATGCGCGCCATTTTCGCTACTTCGCCGTTGGCATCGGGGTCGGTCGTGCCGCGTCCGACCAGCACCAGGCAAGTGTCGTCGCGCCGCACCGTGCGCGGCGAGGCGGCTTCAGCAGCGAGAATGCGTTCCTGCGCCAATTGCAGCAATTGCGGATGCAGGTTCAGCGCTGCGCCGAAGTGGAAATCGATGTCCGGATGATCTTGCGCCAGCGCCAACACTTCGGCGGGCATGTCATTTTTGGCATGACGCGCGGCCAGCAATACGCCGGGAACCACCGCCACCTGCTTGCTGCCGGCGGCAATATTGGCCTCGACAGCGGCGCTGATGGTCGGACTGGAAAATTCCAGATAGCCATGCGTGACCACCTGCTCAGGCGCACGCTGGCGCACCAGTTCGACCAGCGCTTCGAATTCGCGTACGGCGTCCGGATCACGGCTGCCGTGACCGGCCACCACGATGCCGAAATCGGACCTGATGTTGCTCTGTGGCAAGGCAGCGTTCATCGGGCCTCCGGCGGCGGCTCGATCTGGCTCGCCATGGGGATCGGGGTGCGAATCAACATGATGCTCATGTCGCTGAACTCCTTGTCCGCGCATTCGGCCAGGCTGCCGTGCCATTCAGCTTCCGCGCGGGTGAGATTTTCCCAGACTTCGGTGGGATGATCAGGCTGCACGCCGTTTTCCAGCAGATACGCCGCAATATGGCGTGGCATGAAAGAGCGCGCTGCATCCCAGGGACACGGTATCACAATCGCATTACGGCCGTCATTGAGCACATGCACCAGATGGCGTTTGAATGGGCTCAGATCGCCACGCCGATGGAAGGTGATGAAACTGGTTTCGTCGAAGCAGACCTTGGCGCGCGAGGCCAGAATTTGCGCCGAGGAAATACCGGGCAAAGTCTCGACCGGATGACCGCAGGCGCGCTCAACCCGCTCCAGGTATTGAAAGCCGCTGAAATGGATATCGCCCATGAACACCACCACGCAGCGTTTGCCGGCATGGTGCGCGGCGGCCACCAGATCGAGCTGGGCCACTTGGTCGCGATAGTTCATCAATACCACTTCGGCCGTGACCGGGATGATGCTTTGGACGACATTGACCACGGCGTCGAAGCCGGCCACCACATCGGCATTGCGAATAAGTTCAGCGCCCCGCTGGGTGAGATAGCCGATGTCGCCGGGACCTGCGCCTATGCAGATGATCATTGTGTTTTTCCTTGATAAATTAGGCCGACATGGTACGCCGAATTGTCAGCGCCAGTTGATCGGCCGACAATTCTTCCAACGTCAGGCAGCTGGCGCCGAGCGCCTGCGCCAGTTGCGCCGCTCGGCCCAAACGCACATAACCGGTCTCGGTATCGAGCACCAGCGCCGCAGTGCCGCGTGCGGCCAGTTGTCCGGCCAGCGCCAGGGTTTCGCGCCAGGGGTCGGCACCGCTTTCCAGTGCGACATTGGCTTTGCCGTCGCTGAGCAGCACCAGCAAAGGTGGCGCCGCATTGCCGGCTTGTTCCAGTGTCCGCAAGGCCAGTTGCAAGGCATGCGGCAGCGGCGTGCGGCCACCCGTAGGTAGTTCGCGCAAGCCTTGCTCGGCCAGATCGACGCTGCGCGTGGGCGCCAGCAACAGGCTCGCCTGTTCGCCGCGAAAGCCGATGACGGCAACTTGATCGCGGCGCTGGTAGACGTCGGTCAAGAGACTCAATACCGCGCCCTTGACCGCTTCCATGCGGCGCTGCGCGGCCATCGAGCCGGACGCATCGACGACAAACAGAATCAGGTTGGCAGCTTTGCCTAGCTTGACCTTGCCGTGCAAGTCGCCGCTCTGCAAGCTGAGCACAGCACTGTCTTCTGCGGCGCTGCGCAAGATCGCGCTGCGCAGCGTGGCGCCGGGCGCCAGGCTGGCCGGGTTGCTATCGGGCACGGTACGCACGGTACGGCCGCGCGCGGTGTCGGCAGCATCGCTGCGACGGCCAGCCAGCGTGGCGACAGTGCTGATTGGTTCGACCTTGAGTTGCCGCGCCTGTTGCGCTGGCGCGGCAGCAAAGACTTGTTCACTGCCGCCGGTTTCTGTTTGTTGTTGGTTGTCGCTGGGACTGTCGGAGGACGCCGATGTGTCTTCTTGCGGTGGCATTGCCTGTTGCATCAAATCATCGAGCTTGTCCTGATCCAACCCGGGCTGTTCAAACGGTTTGCGCCGGCGCCGGTGCGGCAACACCAGTTCGGCGGCATTGCGCACATCCTCTGGCGTGACGTTGCGACGACCGGCCAGTGCCGCCAGCGCACGGGCCGCCTTGTGCATGACGATATCGGCGCGCAGGCTGGCGACGTCAAATTCACAGCACAGGTGGCTGATCAGATCGAACAAGGCATCATCCAGCACGATCTGCGGCAATAGCGCCTGGGCGGCTGCGATTTGCTGGCGCAATATCTCCTGCGCCGGTTCCCATTGCGCGCCAAAGGCGGCCGGGTCGGCTTCATAGGCTAGTCGGCGGCGCACCACTTCGGCGCGGGTCTGCTTGTCGCATGGCGCGGTGACTTCCACCATCAGACCGAAACGGTCCAGCAATTGCGGGCGCAGATCGCCCTCTTCCAGATTCATGGTGCCGACCAGGGTAAAGCGTGCCGGATGCGATACCGACAAGCCTTCGCGCTGGACCGAATTGACGCCCATGGCGGCAACGTCGAGCAACACGTCGACCAGATGGTCCGGCAGCAGGTTGACTTCATCGATATACAGAATGCCGCGATGGGCGGCGGCCAACAGCCCCGGCTGCAACGCATTGTGCTCGCCCTTGAGCGCGCGTTGCAGATCCAGCGTGCCGAGCACGCGGTCTTCGGTGGCGCCTAGCGGCAAGGTAATGAAAGGCACGGCGGCAACGGCGGCGCCAGTCTGCGTGTCACGACAGATGGCGCAGCAATCGGCGGCGGCTCCCGGCGCACAATTGAAGGCACAGCCGGCCACCCGTTGCAGCGCTGGCAGCACGGCCGTCAGGGCGCGCGCGGCGGTACTCTTGGCAGTGCCTTTGTCGCCGCGAATCAAAACGCCGCCCAGACTGGTATCGACCGCACACAGCAGCAAGGCGCGTTTGAGCTGTTCTTGCCCGACAATCGCGCCGAACGGAAACAAGGCAGGAAGCTGCGCCAATGGCACGGCGTTGAAGATTTGACTCATTTATGCACCGCGTGGGGTTTCGCCACGCGCCTCCAGCAAGGTTTCACTGTTGAGATAAAGCTGGCGCAACTGTTCCAGCGTCTGCGCCTGCGGTTCGGCCCACATGCCGCGGCTGGCGGCTTCCAGCAGGCGCTCGGCAATGGCGTTCTGGGCCCAGGGATTGGCTTCTTCCAGGAAGCGTTGCATGGTCGGATCGAAGGCATAGGTTTGCGCCAGTTGTTCATACATCCAGTCGTCCATGACCTGCGCCGTGGCGTCATAACCGAACAGGTAATCGACGGTGGCGGTCAGCTCCAAGCCTCCTTTGTAGCCGTGGCGCTGGATGCTGTCCAGCCATTTCGGATTGACCACCCGTGAGCGGAACACGCGCAGGGTTTCCTGCTTCAGATCGCGCACTTGTGCCCGCGCCGGGTCGTGACTGTCGCCAAAATAATGGCGCGGCTGCTGCCCGGTCAGCGCGCGGATGGTAGCAATCATGCCGCCGTGATATTGCAGATAGTCATCGCTGTCGAAGATGTCGTGCTCGCGATTGTCCTGATTATGCAGCGCCACTTGCACGCCCGACAGCCGGGTACGGAAGGCTTCGCGCTGGTCACTGCCCTGCGCGCTGCCTTGATGGCGGGCATAGGCATAGCCGCCCCAGTTGATGTAGGCCTCGGCAAAATCGGCATCGGCTTGCCAGTTTTTTTCTTGAATCAGCGGCAAGATGCCGGCGCCGTAGCTGCCCGGCTTGGCGCCGAAGATGCGATAGGTAGCGCGTTGTTGCGCCTCGTCCTGGCTCAAACCCTTGCCGATCCAGTCACCCAGTTCCTCCAGATAATGCTTGCGCACGAAGTTTTGCGCGGCCGGTTCGTCGAGTGCAATGACGGCATTGACGGCATCGTCGATCAAATCGATCAGTTGCGGGAAGGCATCGCGGAAAAAGCCGCTGATGCGGGTCGTGACGTCGATGCGCGGACGCTGCAGTTGCGCCAGCGGGATCACTTCGATGCCCGCCACCTGCCGGTTGCCGGCGCGCCAGACCGGCTGCACGCCAAGCAGACAGAGAATTTGCGCGACATCGTCGCCATGGGTGCGCATGGCGCTGGTACCCCAGATGCTGATGGCGACGCTTTCCGGATAGGCGCCGGTTTCGCGTAAATGGCGTTGCAGCACTTCGCGCGCCAGTTGTTGACCGACCCGCCAGGCTGATTGTGAAGGCACGCTGCGCGGATCGACCGAGTAGAAATTACGGCCGGTCGGCAGGATATGCGCCATGCCGCGTGTCGGCGAGCCGCTCGGGCCGGCCGGCACGTAGCCGCCTGCCAGGCCCAGCAAGAGATTGCCGATTTCGTCTCCGGCCCGTTGCAGATTGGGCAGCAAGTGGCCGCAAATAAACGCCAGCACGCGCCGCAAGTCGGCGAACTGATCTGCCGTCGGTTTGCTCACTGACACCGCTTGCGCTGCTGGTGCCGATACTGGCTTAAGGCGTTTCATCTGGCCCAGCATGCTGGCTGGAGCACGGCTCACAGCGGCCTGCAGGCGCGGCTTGTCGATACTGAGATCGCCAAACAGGTCTTGCAGCGTGGCATCAATGGCGCTGCTCTGGTAGCCGCTGTCTTGCAGCGCTTGCATCAGGCGCAGGCACAAAGCGTCGATCGCTTCGATCGCATCGGCACGCGTGACCACGGCGCGCCCGGCAATACGCGCCAAGGCGCTGTCGACATTGAGACGCTGGCCCTTGTTGACCAGCAGCATGTCCAACTTGAGACCGAACAGCGCAGCCATGGCTTCCTGCAAACCTGGGATGTCCTGATTTGGCAGACGCGTAAGCGACACCAGCATGTCGGGCATCTGCACCGCATCGGGATAGCGTCCGAGAATATGCAGGCCGTCACGGATTTGCGCAGCACCAAGCTCGCACAAATAGCCGTCGAGGTCTTCGATCAGATGCGCTACATCGGCGCCGCCCATGGCGCTGAGCGCTTCCGGCAATTCGCCATCATGCGCATGGTCGTGATCGTGGTGCTCATGCTCGTCGTGATGATGGTGGCCGTGGTCGTGCCCATGGCCGTGGTCGTGGTGCAGCAGCTTCATCTGCAGATCGCTGTCCAGATTGGTTTCCTTGACCAGTTCCCAGATCTGCTGTTGCAGCAAGGGCAGTTTGGACGGGTCCAGCACCTCCACCTGGTAATACTCGTCAACCAGTTGCGTCAGTTGCGCCAGTGCGCCGTAACTGTCGGCGGTGGTCATCGGCGGCGTGAGGTGATCGACCACCACGGCATGGCCGCGCCGTTTGGCCTGCGCACCTTCGCCCGGATCATTGATGATGAAGGGATAAAACAAGGGCATGTCACCCAGCAGGGCATCGGGAAAACAATTTTCCGACAAACCTACGCCTTTGCCTGGCAGCCATTCCAGGGTGCCATGCTTGCCCACGTGGACGATGGCATCGGCCCCCCATTCGTCGCTGAGCCAACGATACAGACCATAGTAATGATGGGTCGGCGGCAGATCTGGCTGATGGTAGATGGCATCTGGATCCATGCCGTAGCCGCGCGGCGGCTGCAAGGCGACGAAGGCATTACCCAGTTCGATGCCGGCCAGCATCAAATGATCGTCGTGCACATAAGCCTCACCGGGTGCTGCACCCCATTGGCTTTGCATTTTCTGTTGCAGCTCCAGCGGCAGCTCGGCAAACCATTTGGCATATTGCTGTGCCGGGATACGGGCTGCGGCATGTTGCATTTGCTCGCCGGTGAGATAGATATTGTCGTAGGAGCAACGATCAACCAGCGCATGGATCAGCGCCGTGCCACTCGCTGGCAAGTCACCAATGGCATAGCCGGCCACGCGCATGGCTTGCAGAATATGCATTAACGAAGCCGGCGCATCCAGACCGACGGCATTGCCGATCTGCGATGCCTTGCTATTGGAATTGGTGAAGATGAAGGCAATCCGTTTGTCGGAATTGGCCAGCGCATGCAGGCGCGCAAAGCGTGCCGCCAGGCCGGCGATGCGCTCGACCCGGTCGGCCAGCGGCTGGAACTCGACCACGTCGCCGCTCTGCCCGGCCGCTTGCGCCTTGAACGACAAGGGCACGCTAATGATGCGCCCGTCAAACTCGGGCAGAACCACATTCATGGCGGCATCCAGCGGATTCATGCCGCGTGAGGACTGCTGCCATTGCTCCTGTGTCATGCCGCTGGTCATGGCTTGCAGCACCGGCACGTTGAGCCGTTCCAGCACCGACACCGACCAACCGGCGGGAGTCGGCGCGCCGGGCGTGATTTCGCCCATGGCGAAGGAAGTGGTGTTGATCAATACATCAACGTGAGCCCCCTGCTCACCGGCGCTGAAATACTGCAGCGCCGCCGGCATGGTCGAGTCCACCGCACTGGCACGCAAGGAGGCGGTAAACACTGGCAGCACGGCGATGCCGCGTTGCTCCAGCGCATCGATCAAGGCGTCAATAAAACGGGTATTGCCACTGATCCAGTGCGCCCGGTAAAAAATGATGCCGACCGCCGGCTTGCGCCGTCCGGTCAGGTCCGTGCGCAAGGGCAGCCAGTCGTTGAGGCTGGCATTTTGCTCCAGATCGGGATGATAAATACCGTGCTCGGGCAGCGCCAGCGCCGCTTCATAGGTGAAGCCGGTCAACAGCAGGCGGTCCGACACGAAACGCAGGAACTGCGCCAGATTGAGACTGCCGCCGCCATGAAAATACGCCAGCGCCTGGCGCAGGATATCGGCCGGCACCGTAGACATGGCTGCGAGCTCCGCATCGGGCTCGCCGGCACCACTGAGCGCAATCAAATGACGGCCCCGGCCTTGCGCATGGCGCAATAAGGCGGCAAAACCGGCGACACTGCCGAGTCGCCCCAGTACGCGCAGGACAATGATGTCGGCATCGGCCAGCGGACCTGACAGCAAGGCCTCCATCTGCGCTTCGTTTTCCACATTTTGCAGATTCACACCCAGCGTCGCAGGAAAATCCTCTGGCAATTGTGTCAGCGCATGCTGCAAAATCGCCAGATCGGTCGAGGCATGCGTGAGCAAGGCGACGCGCGCCGGGCTGGACATGGTACGCAGTTCAGTCATCGCACACTTCCTCGACATTGACATCGCCGCTAGCGAGCCGATGAAAGACCAATTCCTTCACTTCTACGCCACCCACCAGATGCTCGGCCACCACGCGCTCCACGGCAGCGGCGTCCTTGCAGCGATACCAGACACCGTCTGGATACACCACCATCACCGCCGCCTGCGATTTGCAGGCCACCATGCAATGGGTGCGGGTACGCTTGACGCGCAATTCAGGGTGGGCGTCGATCTGCTGGCCGAGCACGGCGAACATGGCTTCGGACAAGACGCCGTCTTCGGTGCAACGCGGGCCGGTGCACATGAGCACATGTCGGTGATGGGTTCTCATTGATTTCCCTACTAACTAAAACGCCGATGCGGCCATCAAGACCGCATCGGCATCACTGCTGTGATGTTGCAAATACGCAGAGCAAGGGAAAACAGACCAGGCAGACGGAAAAATCGATTATTCCAGATAGCAGTCCGTCGATCGCCCTCCGCGATACCAAACATATCGTCGCCCGAGGCCGGTCTCCGGGCTCACGAATGGCGCCAGGCCGAAAATCGACCGGCACCGGAGCCCGCGCCTTCCCATGTCAAAAAACACAGTGGCTTGTTGCGTGCTCGCGGATTCGCTCACCGTTGCGGGGGCAGCGTGGGATTTGTCTGACCAGAGAATCAGGGCACAAAAAATCGCTACCTGAAAGATAGCGACAGATGAACCACATTAAAGGACAAACGCACCGACTTCCCGTTTAAATCCAGCGCAGGAACATGCACCAGATACCCAAGGCAATGCTATCCCGGCAGTATAGGTGTGACACACCGTTCTGGCAAGCCGCGCCGGCCTTGCAGCAAAGCGCGGCGCTGCATCCATTGGCCCCTAGGCAGCCAGACGGGCAAGCTCTGCGTGACGCTCGCCATTTTCCAGGGCCGAGGCGTCCAGATCAACCAAGGTGCTCAGTTCATCCGCCTCGTGCCCAAGTCGGAAGGTGCCGACCGCCTGCCACAGCTTGTGCGCCTGCTCCTGCATGTCGGTCGTGGCCTGCGCCGCCTCGGCCACCAGCGTTGCATTATTGCGGGTCACCGCATCGATTTGCGCCAAGGATTGATTGAGTTCGGCGATGCCATGGTTCTGGCCGTCGCTGGCGGCGGCGATCTGTTCCATGATCGCCACCACCTGACCGACCGAATCCACGATCTCGTGCATGGTCTGGCCAGCGTCATTGACCTGGCGACTGCCGGCATCAATGCGCGTGACCGAATCGCCGATCAGGACCTTGATTTCCTTGGCCGCCGCTGCACTACGCATGGCCAATTGGCGCACTTCGGTGGCCACGACGGCAAAACCGCGCCCCAACTCACCCGCCCGGGCCGCCTCAACCGCTGCATTGAGGGCCAGGATATTGGTCTGAAAGGCGATGCCGTCAATCACGGCAATAATGTCGACGACTTTGCGCGAGCTATCCTTGATGGCGCTCATGGTGCCGACTACCGACGCCACCAGTTCGCCGCCGCGCGAGGCCACACCTGCAGCCGATTGTGCCAAGCGATTGGCATCGCCGATTTGATCGGCATTACGGCTGACGATGCCGCTCAGTTGCGCCATGGCGTCGGCGGTCTGGCGCAGTGATTCGGCCTGAGCATCGGTGCGCGCAGCCAAATCGCTATTGCCTGCGGCATTCTGTTGCGACACGCTAAACATGTTCTGGGTGCCGGCACGTACTTCGCCGACCGTTTTTTGCAGACTCAGGTTCATGCTGCGCAAGGCACTCAGCAACTGCCCCGTTTCATCCGTGCCGACGACCTCGATCTGCGCAGTCAAATCGCCCTCGGCAACCCGACTAGCCAGTGCCACTGCCTGATTGAGCGGGCGTGTGATGCTGCGATTGAGTCGCCACGCTACCAGCACCGCCAGTAGCATGGCACCGGCGCAAATGACCACCGTCGCCATGGTGGTGCGGTTGCTGCTGACGTTGAAGGCATCGAGGTCGTTTTGAATCTGTTGCTGCTGTAGTTGCACTAGCCGATCAATGGCCTCCAGCCACTGACTCTGCAGCGGCGCCACCTGGGTATTGAGCACTTTGGCGGCCTGACCGGCGTTGAAACCAGCGGCAGACTCTTGCGCCTGACTGACTAACGGCTCGCTGCGCTGATCCAGACTTTGCATTTCTGCAATGATCACTTGCTCCGGCGCGCTGACCCCAGCCTTAAGCAAGGCGGCTTGATTGACGCGGTAAGCGCTACGCTCGGTGACGATCCTGATCATCTCTTTTTGCATCAGATTGAGATCGCTCAGCGTGCCCACATTGCGCGCCGCCTGACCCTGGCGAAACAGGCTCTGGCGCAGTCGTGCGGCGATTTCCACCTTGTCATTGGTGTGGCGCAGCGTTTGTGCCAATTGCTGCTGAGCACGATGACTGGACCACCCGGCCAGCGCAGTGACCGCCGCCATCAGGACCAGAATGATGCCGAAGCAAAGCGACAAGCGATGGCTAATGCGCAAGTTGGAAAATTTCATGCAAGCGTCTCCTCTCTATCTCGATGACATGGCCCGATCTTGTTTGCTATAAACGGACACACAATCTTATTAGCAAAACACAAGCTCAATCACGCTGTTTTATGTAGTTTTACTATATTTTCAGGTGATTTTGTCACAGAGGCCAGTTTATATCCACAAATATCGAGAAGATGGCGCAATTTAAGGAAAATTTACCTCGTTTGAAGTAAAAAATGTTGATGTAGTAAATGTAGTTTTATTACTTTGAATCCGGTGACACCCTTTTAATCCGGTAGCGGCGGGTATCGCCGTCAATAAATCACTGCACGACAGCCAATGCACCAGAGACAATCTCTTGCGCTTCACCAAAGATCTGGTCGAGATGATCCTGATCGCGGAAGCTTTCTGCGTAGATCTTGTAGATATCTTCGGTACCGGATGGACGCGCCGCGAACCAGCCGTTGTCGGTGACGATTTTGACCCCGCCAAAGGCTTTGCCGTTGGCCGGCGCCGTGGTCAGAATCTGGCGGATGGTCTCGCCGGCCAATTGCGTGGAACGGACATTGTCAGCCGACAGCCGCGACAACTGCTTTTTTTGCGCCGGCGTGGCCCCGGCTTCAATACGACCATTAAAGGCTTGACCCAGCTGCTGCGTGAGTTCGGCATAAATCTGAGCGGGGTCGCGACCACTGCGAGCGGTCATTTCGGCGGCCAGCAAGGCGGCGGTAATGCCGTCCTTGTCCGTGCTCCACGGGGTGCCATCAAAGCGCAGAAAGGAAGCCCCGGCACTTTCCTCGCAGCCAAAACCCAGGCTGCCGTCCTGCAGACCGTCGACAAACCATTTAAAGCCGATCGGCATCTCTTGCAACGGCCGCTGCAGCTGCGCGGCCACACGATCAATCATCTGGCTGCTCACCAGTGTTTTACCCACACCGATGTGTGCTGCCCATTGCGGACGATGCCGAAACAGGTACGACACCGCCGCTGCCAGATAATGATTGGACGGCATCAGGCCAGCACTGCGGGTGACGATGCCGTGGCGATCATGGTCCGTGTCGCAGGCGAAGGCAACATCGTAGCGCTCCCTCAAGGCGATCAGCTCGCTCATGGCATACGCCGAGGATGGGTCCATGCGAATCTGCCCATCCCAATCAAGCGGCACAAAACGGAAAGTCGGATCGACTTCCCGGTTGACCACCTCCAGCTTGAGTGCGAAACGCTCGGCGATGGCGTCCCAGTAATGCACACCGGCACCACCCAATGGATCAACGCCGATGGAAATACCGGCGTCGCGGATGATCGCCAGGTCGATGACACTGCTCAGATCATTGACATAGGCGTCCAGATAATCGTACTGATGCGTATTGGCCGCGCGCACCGCACGATCGAACGGGATACGTTTGACGTCACGCACCGCCTCTCTGAGGTAGCCGTTGGCACGCTGTTCGATCCAACTGGTGACATTGGTGTCGGCGGGTCCGCCGTTGGGTGTGTTGTATTTGAAGCCGCCATTGTCGGGTGGATTATGCGAGGGTGTAATGACGATGCCGTCGGCCTGTGCCGATGGATGGGCGCGGTTATGCAACAAGATCGCATGCGATATCGCCGGCGTCGGCGTATACGGCGAGCCACGCGCAATCATGGTCTGCACCCCGTTGGCGGCCAACACTTCCAATGCGCTGGCATAGGCCGGCGCCGACAAGGCATGGGTATCGATGCCGAGAAATAGCGGACCGCGAATGTCTTGCATGGCGCGATAGTCGCAAATGGCTTGCGTCATTGCCAGCACATGCCATTCATTGAAACTGTAAAGACGGGCATTGCCGCGATGGCCGGAGGTGCCGAAAGCCACCTGATGGGCCGCAATGGCAGCATCCGGTTGCAAACTGAAGTAGCTGGTGACCAGCCCCGCCACATCGATCAGGGTGGAAGTGGCGGCGCGTTGGCCGGCCAAAGAACTGATGTTGCTCATGTGCTTAAGTATCTTTGTCTAGTAGGCGTCGGCCGCCGGCCTTGTTGGTCGTACACAACGCTGTGCGGCGGCTCAGGAACAGTATTGTAAAGCGCCACTGTGCATATCGTGCACATGTCATACCCAATAAATGTGCTTGTCATTTTTCTGAGATATTTCTATGCAAAAATGGCTTGAGCCATATTGTCCCCATTTCGTTGCGATTTCCTCGATAGAGAGCCAGCCGTTGCATGGACCCCAGACTACCTGAACTGAGCGAGCTGGAACGCATCATCGAGGTCGGTGCGCCTTTGCTCAAGGCACGCACAGCCTGTACCGTGGATTTCAAGGGCCATGCTTTTCCGGTCTATGTTCTCAGTATCGGCAGCGATGATCCAGAGGCGCCGGCGGTTGGTTTTTTCGGCGGCGTACACGGGCTGGAGCGCATTGGCACCCGCATTCTGCTGGCTTTTTTGCGTAGCCTGCTGGGCCGCCTCAAATGGGATAACGTGCTGCATCACCAATTGCGCTCGGTACGCCTGGTGTTTATGCCGTTGGTCAATCCGGCCGGGATGTGGAACAACACCCGCTGTAACGCCAGCGGTGTCGATCTGATGCGCAACGCACCGGTTGACTCCTTGGAGAAAGTACCGTTTTTGCTCGGCGGACAACGTTTCAGCGCCCGACTACCCTGGTATCGCGGTGCTGCGGATGCGCCCATGGAAGCCGAAGCCCAGGCACTGTGTGATGTGGTGCGGCAGGAATTGAGCGGGCGCCGTTTCAGTATCGCGCTCGATTGCCACTCTGGCTTCGGACTGCAAGATCGAATCTGGTTTCCATTTGCGCACAGCGCGCGACCCATCCGCCATCTGCCGCACATCGAGGCGCTGCAAGGTTTGTTCAGCCAAACCTATGCTGATCACAATTACCTGTTCGAAGCGCAAAGCATGCAATATCTGACGCACGGTGATTTATGGGATTACCTGTATCTGGAAAATGACGCCGCTGGTGACAATGTATTTTTGCCACTGACCCTGGAAATGGGGTCATGGCGCTGGGTCAAGAAAAATCCCCGTCAATTGTTTTCGCGGGCCGGCATCTTCAATCCCAAGGCTCCACATCGGCTGCAACGCGTGCAGCGCAGTCATTTGCTGTGGTTCGATTTTCTCACCCGCGCAGCCTGCGCACACCAGTATTGGCTGCCCACTGTCGACACCGCACGCAATCTATGAGCTCCTGGATACTACTGCGTGGCCTCATGCGCGAAGCGCGTCATTGGGGTGATTTCCCGCAAACCTTGGCCAGCGGCCTGGGCGGCGCCACAGTGGTGCCACTCGATCTGCCCGGCAATGGCAGCCTGCATGCCCTGCGCAGTCCGACGCAGATCGCCGGCATGACCGAACACTGCCGTGCGCAACTGCAGCAACGCGGCATTGCCCTGCCCTACAATCTGTTAGCGCTGTCCCTGGGAGCCATGGTGGCTGGCGATTGGGCCACCCGTTATCCTGCTGAAATCGAGCGCGCGGTATTGATCAATACCAGCATGCGGCCGTTCAGTCCGTTTTACCATCGACTACGGCCGCGCAATTATCTGACACTGCTGCGCACAGCGACCAACCCTGCCGTACGCGAACAAACGATTCTGCACCTGACCAGCAATCGGCCGCCGCCAAGTGGCCTGCTCGATCAATGGCAACACTACGGAAAACAAAATCCAGTCAGCCCCGCCAATGTCTGGCGTCAGTTACTGGCCGCACTGCGTTACCGCGCTTCACCCCAGGCGCCTGACGCTGCATTGCTGATACTGTGCGGCAGCGCTGATCGCCTGGTCAATCCACGTTGTTCTGCCATGCTGGCACAGCAATGGCAGGCATCCTTGCAACGACATCCGCACGCCGGACATGATCTGACACTCGACGCCGCCGATTGGGTCGTACAGCAAGTTCATCTCTGGCTCAATGGCGACATGCAAACGATTACAAACGATTTACCTGAAAAAAAATAGAGAAAAACTATTGGAATTTGCTTGCAAGCACATTTTGCAATTGCAAAATGACAAGCAAATATATATATTGTTTATATTATTTTCTATGGAGTCCTCATGACAACACAAAAAGCACTGATCAAAACTGATGTTGAGGCAGCCGTCATTGCCAAGCCAGCAATCAAACCAGTAGTGAAGGCAGTAACTAAACCTGTTGCGAAGAAACCTGCCGCCGTCAAGCCAGCTGCGACGAAAACAGCCGCTACTCCGACTACTGCCAAGAGTAAGATTGGCAAGATTAGCAAGATCGTTAAAAAGCCTGTGGCCAAGACAGCTGCAGCCAAGACCCCAACCAAACCAGCCGCGCCTGCAGCACTGAAGAAATCGCTCGCAGCTGCCGCCAAGCCAGCCCTGAAACCGGTCAACAAGCCTGTGACTGCGGTCAAGCCAGCACTCAAGGCAGAAAAGAAAGTAGAACTGAAATTGAAGAAGGTCAAGCAGGTGCGCGACAGCTTCACCATGCCGGAAACCGAATACGCCGTGATCGCTCAGGTCAAGAAAAGCTGCCTCAAGGCTGGCTTTGAAATCAAGAAAAGCGATTTGCTGCGCATTGGTGTGTCACTGATCCAGAATCTGGAAAGCGGCAAACTCAAGACCCTGCTGGCTGGCCTGACACCACTCAAGGTCGGTCGTCCCAAGAAATAATCAAGGCCGCGTCCCGAATATGCCACCAGGCATTTCCGGCGACGGCCGGATTTTCCTTGGCTCACCCTGCTTATACTCAGAACACCGCTAGCTGCGCCAGCGTGACTGTGGCGTGTTTGTCTTCAGTGGGTATTGCGGCAATAGTTTTGAGTCCTCGCCGCAGTTTCACCGCATGTATGCGCGGCCCTGGGACAACGTGGTGGCCATCGGACAGCACCGTCCAGACCTCTTCCCCATATTTGAGCGCCTCCAGCACATGGATGACGTGACTTTCGCTGGGCTCGACCTGCCAGCGATTGGATTGCGTATCGCCCAAGCCCCAGCGCACATATTGCACATGGCCCTGTTCGTTATAGCGCACAGCGGTAATGATGCGGATGATGGGCATGGTCGGGGTCAGGAAAAAAGATCAATCAATATCGCGTTTAATTTTTGCTGCTGATGGTTTTAAGCGGCACCCATTGCTGGTTTCTCATCTGAAAAATGGTATAGACCGGGTTGAGCAGATTACCTTCGGCATCAAAACCAATGCGGCCGGTAAGGCCATTGTGCCTGATCTGACGCATGCTGACTGCAATTGCTTGCCGATCCAGCGAATTTGCCTTGCGTATGGCCTCCGCAAACACTTGCACCGCATCGTAGGAAAACGGCGCATACGAACTCATCGCGCCACTGAGGTGACTTTTGTAGATTTTCTGAAAATGCTGCCATTGCGGCCCCTGATATGACGGCTGCCCCGGCTCTAGGACAATCGTGCCGTTGCCGGCTGCGCCGGCCTGCTCCAGGAACTGCGGTGCGACCGTGCCGCTGGCGCCAATCAGCGGCATATCCAGATTGAAGCGACGCATTTCGCGCACCAGTTGCGCGCCCTGAATGTCTACTCCGCCAAAAACCACGACATCGGGCTTGTTCTCTTGGATTGCACGCAAGATTGCATTGAAATCGGACGTGTGATTGCTGATACTGAACTGGCTCACGATATCCGCTTGCATTGCCTTGGCACTGTCCATGAACTGCTTGGCAAAACCGCCGCCGAATGGCGTGCCGTCATCGATTACGGCAATACGTCTGGCCTTCATCTCATGTGTGACATAGTCGGCAGTATAGGACGCGCTGACGTCGTCATGCGGCACGATGCGATACGCTGTTGAAAAACCTTGCTGCGTATAGGAATGCGCTGTCGTACCTTGCGCAATTTGCACCAGACCGGCCTCACTATAGATGCGCGAAGCCGGAATACCGACGCCGGAATTCCAGTGACCAATCACCCCGATCACTTCGCTTTTGACGAAATATTGCGCCACCAGCAATCCAGTGCGGGGGTCCGATCGGTCATCCTGAACCAACAATTTGAATACCAGTCGATCGCCTTTGAGGTGGATCGCTTGTAGATTGAGATCGTCGATAGCAATCTCAGCGGCCTGCACCAAAGCGGGGCCGGCGGCCGCAGAAACACCACTCATCGGTGCGGCATAGCCGATCAGGACAGTCCGATCAAGCGCATGGGCAAGCGGTGGAAAAACTGCTGTCAACAAGGTCGACACGCAAAACAACTTCAATCCAGCTAACAGATTCATTGCTCACGTTCCTCGCACTTTCGGGATTGAAACAAGCGGCTGACGGCCCCAACAAACCTACTTATTAGGTTTTTAATCATAACCGATTGCAAATGTTGTGCCTGTTTTAGATGGACTTATGCGCATGGCGTTTTTTGATATGCGTCAGAAATTAAGTGTCGCCTGCACCGGCATGCCTAGCTGCAACTGCTTGCCGATACCGGCGATGACAATAGCGTTCTGACCGAACGTGAGGCCGTCGACACGCGCATTGGCACGATACGTCGCCATGGTATCAAGCGGCTCATGCGGCCATTGCGTATGACGCAGACCGCTGTGCTGATCAATGCCTGGGATGGGGCAACGCGCACAGGGCTTGACCAGGCGCAGCACCACGGCACTTGCGCCGACACCGATGGTCAGGGTGTCGACATAATCCTCCTCGTACGCCTCCAGTCCGGCGAGGACCAGATTGGGACGAAAGCGATTCATCGGCAAGGCCGGTGCCCCCTTATACTGCATACGCAGGTTGAGATCGTCGAGTGAAGCTTGGGTCGTCACCAGCAAGGGGAAGCCGTCGGAAAACTGGGTCATGGCAACAACGTCACCGGTCCAGTCGCTGCTGCACTGACGTCTTGCCTCTGGATCAAAACAGACCAGCCGGGCATCGCTACCCAAAAAGGAAGAAAACCAGCGGTGCATGTCTTCACCACAGTCGAGCGCCACAAGCACATCGGTCCACACCGTCACCAGCACCTTGGGCGCATCTTGTGGCATCGTCAGCGGCAAACTCAGGGGCGCCATTGCCGGCGCCTGCACCAGCAACTCGCCGGGGCTGGCGAAACTCACACGGATGGTCGCCATCAAAGGATGCTCACGCTGAGTCAGGAAATTCCCCATCCGATCCACCAGCATCCAGCGTCGGTCCAGCGCCAGGCCGAATTCACCAATCTCGGCCGCAGTCAAATCAATGCCGCCGCAGGACTTGATGGGATAGATACATAATCCGGTCAACAAAATCATTAAAGCCCACCCCCATCGTTGCCGAGTAATTCTTTTGATAAAAATGTAGTACAGCGGCGTTCACGATACATCATGATCGGAAAAAATTGTATTTTCACTACGGCAATTATCAAGGACGCCGCTGCGCTCGAAGACCTTCAGCAGACCTTCAGCGTTACGGCGCCCGATTTGTCATGCTGCGGTGCCGCGCAACATTGCTTTGATGCCGCGCACGGCTTGCCGAATACGCGACTCGTTTTCAATCAGGGCAAAGCGCACATAGTCGTCACCATACTCACCAAAGCCGATCCCGGGTGAAACGCACACCTTGGCCCGCTCCAGCAGCTGGCGCGAAAACTCGAGCGAGCCGAGATGACGATACGGCTCGGGAATACGGGCCCAGATATACATCGATGCCTTGGGCACATCGACCATCCAGCCGGCCTCATGCAAGCCCTTGACCAACACGTTGCGGCGACTCTCATAATTGGCGCGGATACTTTCCACGCAGGATTGATCACCTTCGAGCGCCGCAATGGCCGCCACCTGCACCGGCGTAAAGCTGCCGTAGTCGTGGTAGCTCTTGATCCGTGCCAGCGCCGCTACCAGCTCTTTATTGCCGACCATGAAGCCGATGCGCCAGCCGGCCATGTTGTAGCTCTTGGAGAGCGTGAAAAACTCGACTGCGACCTCGCGTGCGCCGGGCACCTGCATGATCGACGGCGCTTTCCAGCCATCGAAGGTGATATCGGCATAGGCCAGATCGTGCACCACCAAGATGTTGTGCTCGCGCGCCAGCTTGATCACACGCTCGAAAAACTCTAGTTCTACACATTGGGCGGTCGGATTGGATGGAAAGCCCAACACCATCATCTTGGGCTTGGGATAGCTTTCCCGGATGGCGCGCTCCAGTTCCGCGAAAAAATCAACGTCCGGGCTCATCCGCACCGAACGGATGTCCGCACCGGCAATCACCGCACCATAAATATGAATCGGATAGCTGGGATTGGGTACCAGTACGGTGTCGCCCTTATCCAGCGTTGCCAGCATCAGATGCGCCAGCCCCTCTTTGGAACCGATGGTGACGATCGCCTCACTATCAGGATTGAACTCGATGTCGTAACGGCTTTTGTACCAGTGCGTGATGGCGCGACGCAAGCGCGGGATCCCCTTGGAGGCAGAGTAACCGTGGGTATCGGGGCGCTGCGCCACTTCCACCAACTTGTCGACGATATGTTTGGGGGTAGCGCCGTCGGGATTTCCCATCGACATATCGATGATGTCCTCGCCACGACGGCGAGCGGCCATCTTAAGCTCGGCGGTGATATTGAAAACGTAGGGGGGAAGACGATCGATGCGCGCAAAGCTGCGGCCACTGCGAGGTGCGGTCATGGTTGACTTTCACGTGAGCGCCCGGAACCGTCCGAGCGACGTTGGACCTAAAGGGTCCGTTGCAGATTCTACGTCAGATTTTTGAAAATGGAGAAACGTTTTTTGTTGCCCGGCCCAGGCGTCGGTATGGCACCAACGGCGATGCCGACAATAATCAGCGCCATGGACGCCAGCAGACTGGGCTCCAGTGCCTCACCCAGCGCCAGTGATGAACACACAATGCCAAACACCGGCACCCCCAGCAGACCCAGCGAAGTACTCATGGCCGGCAATGCATGATTGACCTTGTTGATCGCCCAATAGGCAATGGAAATACCGAATGCGCCGCTATACAACACCTCGATGATGGCCGCGTGATTCCATGCGAACTGTGGCGGCCCTTCAACGATCCAGGCGCTTGGCACCAACGCGCAGGTTGCAAGCAACGCCTGCCAAAACAACAAATCAAACGGCTGTCCAATCCAGCGATGACCGCGCATATACAGAATACTGGCGGCCCAGAACAGTGCCCCCAACAAGATCAAACCATTACCAAGCACTGCAGCTTGATTACGCCAATCGAACGCCAGTGGATTGAAGATCAATAGCAGGCCCAATAAACCGAAGCCGCAACCAATGGCGCGTCGTGGAGTAAATGGTTCGCCCAGAAACAGGCGCGCACCCGGCGCCACCCACATTGGCGTGGTATAGGCCAGCACCACAGAACGGCCGGCGCCGACATGCTGCATGCCGATGTTACAAAGCACAGAATAGACTGTCATGTGCAACAAGCCCAGACTGAACACCACCGGCAAGTCACCACGCGCGGGCAACTTCAGACGCCCGCGCGCCAGACACACCACCAGCAACACTAAGGTACCGACGGCGCAGCGCAAGGCGACGCCCCAAATCGGACTTACATAGTGCAACATGGCCTTGTTGACCGGCCAGGTGGTGCCCCAAATCAATACCACCAGTCCTAGCAGTGCTGCCGCCTGACGCGGCGGTAGTGAAGATTCACGCATCTTGTTTTATTGTTCCTGATTGGTATTGCGAAAATGCGCCATGAGTGTCCCCAAACTACGTTGCTGGACTCCCTGCGCATCGAAATTCTCCGCCGCCAGCCAATCCTCGAAAGCACTCCTGACTTGCGGCCACTCGCTGTCGATGATGGAAAACCAGGCGGTATCGCGCGTACGATTTTTGTACACCACGGCCTGCCGGAAAACTCCTTCAAATTGAAAACCGTAACGCTGCGCCGCCGCGCGCGATGGCACATTGAGACTATCGCATTTCCACTCGTAACGGCGATAGCCGAGTTCATCAAAGGCACGTCGCATCATCAGAAACATGGCTTCGGTAGCTGCCCGGGTACGTTGCAAACGCGGAGAAAAATTGATGCCGCCGACCTCGATCACGCCAAACGCCGCATCGATGCGCATGAACGAGGCCACTCCTACGGCTTTGCCAGTGGCCAGATCAATGATGGCATGCATCAGCGGGTCCTTGCTGGTGCTGATCTTTTGCACCCATTCGCGATACTCGCTCAGATCAGCGGGCTTGCTCGTGAACAGATACGTCCAGTTGCGACCTTCGACATCGTCGCCATTGGCCTCAAACAGGTCCTCGGCATGCGCCACGTTAATCGGCTCGACGCGGCAATAACGTCCGTGCATAGGCTGCAGCGGCGGCGGTTGGCGTGGCGTCCAGTCGGGCATGGCACAACCGACCGGCTGGCCGAGTGCATTGGTGGTATCGGATATCTGCGAATTAGTCATGGGAGCTAGCTCAGAGTGGAAAAAGGAACAGGTAATTGTTGCGCATGGAGGCTAGATTAATGATAAATTTGGTTTTCCAAAAGATCCAATAACCATAATTTTAAGAATACCAATCCAGTACCGCCTAGATTAAGGCCGCCATGACCACCTCCCCTTTCCCCTTCGATTTAACCGGTTTGCAACTGGCCCCCGGCAAAGGCCTGGCGGTGCAGCTCTACCACACTCTGCGCGAACGCATTTTGCAAGGTCACATCGACCGTCAGGTTAAATTGCCGACCACGCGCGAGTTGGCGCTAGCGCTCAATATTTCGCGCACTACGGTGGTTCGTGCCTATGATCAACTTTATTCTGAGGGTTACATTAGTGCGCGTGTCGGCGATGGCACCTATGTTTCGGCACCAGCCACGGTAATTGCCGGTACGCCAACGCCAACGCCGCTGGAGCACAGCCAGGCCAAGCCACGGCTGTCAGCGCTGGGCGAGCGAGTGGCGGCAACCCCCAAGCTGATGCGGCAACCTGGCAAACCACGCGCATTCCGGCTCGGCGTGCCGGCGCTGGACTTGTTTCCGGGGGATGTCTGGGCGCGTCTGCAGGCCGATTTCTGGCGTCGCGCACCGGATCACCACATCGGCTACAGCGACCCCGCCGGCGATCCGCAACTGCGCACCCTGCTGGCCGGCTACCTGCGCAATGCGCGCGGCCTGGTATGCGATCCCGAGCAGATCATCATTACCGCAGGTACCCAGCAGGCGCTGTTTATGTGCGCCCAATTGCTGCTCAATCCGGGCGAACTCGCGGCCATGGAAAACCCCGGTTTTCATCGCGCGGCCAGCTCACTGGCGCTGGCTGGCGCGGAAGTGATTGGCATCGACGTCGATGGCGACGGCCTGATAACGCAGCAACTGCAACAACAACCTGATGTGCGCCTGGTGTACGTGACGCCATCGCACCAATATCCGAGCGGCGTGACGCTATCGCTGGCGCGTCGCCTGCAACTGCTGGAGTGGGCCGAGCGCAACCACAGCTACATCCTGGAAGACGATTACGACGGCGAATATCGTTATCGCGGTACGCCGCTGTCTTTGCTTTCTTCCCTGGACCGCCAGCAACGCGTGCTCTACATGGGTACATTTTCCAAGATTGCCTTTCCCGGATTGCGGCTGGGCTATATCGTGGCGCCACCGGCGCTGGTGGATGCCCTGATCAATCTGCGCATGCAATACGACCGCCATTCGTCTGTCCCGGAACAGGCCGTGATGGCACAATTTATTGCGCAGGGTCATTTTCAGCGCCACGTGCGGCGCATGCGCCGCGCCAGCCGCGCGCGCCGCGACGCGCTGTGCGATCACTGGCAACGCATGCGACCGGGCGGACTGGTGCTTCCCGTGATAGACGCAGGTTTGCATTGCAGCGTGCGGCTGTCGACAATCGCTCAGCAGGAGCAGTTCATCGCTGCCGCCGCTGAAGTTGGCGTAGAAGTCGATGGCCTGACGCGTTTCTGGCTGCCGCACAGCGCGCAGCAGGCGCCTGCTGCCGGTCTAGTGCTGGGATTTGGCGGCGTTGATGAAGCAGCCATCGCCAACGCCGTCAAGGCGCTGGATAAAGCCTGGCGCTGACGGCCTGGACAGATTGGCAGAATCCCTAAAAAACGTCGCTAGCGATGTAGCCACTGCAGTGCCCAAAACTCAGGACAATTTGGCCTCTTCGAAGCGAAGCGACAACTCGGCGCGCAGTTTCTTGCGCAGTTTGGCCGCTTCAAAACGACGCGTTTCTTCCCCTGTCGAGGGTTGTAGTGACGGCACCGCGACCGGTTTGCGTTCGCCATCGACCGCCACCATGGTGAAAAAGCAGCTGTTGACGTGGCGCATCTCCTGGGTGCGAATATTCTCGGCAACCACCTTGATGCCCACTTCCATCGACGAAGTACCGGTATGGTTGACGCTAGCCAGGAAGCTCACCAACTCACCGACATGAATCGGTTGGCGAAACATCACCTGATCCACACTGAGGGTGACCACATATTGACCGGCGTAACGGCTGGCACAGGCGTAAGCGACCTGATCGAGGAACTTCAGAATCGTGCCGCCGTGCACATTACCGGAGAAATTGGCCATGTCCGGGGTCATCAAGACCGTCATGGTAAGTTGATGAGATGGCATGTCCATAGTGCGCGGCTTTCTCTGTACAGGTAAATTCACGGGAATAAGCTTGGCCCACGGGATGATTAGATGAACCATCCTGCGTGAACCAAATGGCAAGACTATCCGGATTAAGCTTGCCTAGCAAGTTCAACCCGAATATCTTGCCGTCCTGCGCGCTCAAGCAGCCGCGCCTAAGTTTTCCTCGGCATTACGCAGAAACTGCATGATCGAAGCCTTGATCGCATCCGGTGACCAGCCAGCCATGTGCGGGGTCAGCACGACATTCTTGAATTCCAGCAATTCCTGTGGCGGTTTGGGCTCACTTTCGTAGACGTCCAATCCGGCACCAGCCACTGTGCCCTGGCGCAGTGCTGCGGCCAGCGCCGCCGTGTCAACCACGCTGCCGCGCGCAATATTGACCAGGAAGCCGTTCGCGCCGAGCGCCTGCAATTCGCGCGCGCCAAGCAGATGACGCGTGGCGCCGCCGCCAGGCGTAGCGACCACCAGCACGTCGCACCAGCTCGCCAATTGTTCCACACTCGGTACATAACGGTAATCGACATCAGTGCGTGGGGAACGATTGAAATAGCCGATCTCCATATCGAAGGCAGCGGCGCGGCGCGCAATTTTCTTGCCAATCGTGCCCAGCCCGACCACCCCCATGCGTTTGCCGGCCAGTTGTGGCGGTAATACCAGAACATCACGCCAGATGCCGCTACGGCAGGCAATGTCGAGTTGCGGGATATTACGCATGACCGCCAGCACCAGCCCCATGGCATGGTCAGCCACGCAATCGTCGTTGGTGCCGGCGCCGGTGGCGATCTTGATGCCATGCTCGCCAGCGTAGACACGGTCGATGTTTTCATGGCCAGCGCCCAGCGCGCATACCAGTTCCAGTTTGCCAAGCGCGCCCATCTCGGCTGCGCTCAGTCCGGTTGAACCGTTGGTCAACACCACCCGCACTTCGCGAGCAGCGCCGTCGATCGCAGCCACACGCGTGGGCTGATCGGGTGCGTAGAGGATGTCAAAAGCGTTGCTGATGAGGGCTTTGCTTTCTTCAGAAAGGTGAATGAGTACCAGGAGTGAGGGCTTCATGACGAAAAAGAGTTGGCTAGCATTGGTCGGAGTTGATCAGAATCGGTATACAGCAAGGATTTTAGGGCGAAACGTCAAGATCCGCCCGAGCGCACAAAACCGCGCCAGAATCAGTCCAAGAAAAGACACGCCTACGGAAAAATTGGCGCTTCAAGGCAACACAGACTTGACGTAGCAATTCGCTTCCTTTATATTGCGCCCATCTCAATTTTTGGTGAACCACGACGTGGACAGTTGCTCTGGTCATTTAATGCCGACGGGTCGATAACCCGGATACGTCTTTCCTCGCAGCCTCTTCCTTACGCTGCAACCGAAGCCGTTCCGGTTGCAGTATCGCGGTGAATTCTCACCCGATCCATTTCCTCCCGTCCTCACTCTTTTTGCTTGCGCAGGCCGCGTTTTGACCGCTGCCGGCACGACACATTGCGCGCCACTTCAGCATGAAGCGGCGCCTTAAGACTTGGAGGTAATACTTATGGATGCACGCATTTTTGCAGCACGTATTTTGTTAGCGCTGGTACTGGGCTCGATTATCGGTGCCGAGCGGCAGATGCGTCAGCGCATGGCCGGACTACGCACCAATGCCCTGGTAGCTATCGGTGCTGCCTTGTTCGTGCTGGTATCGGCTTTTGAAACCGATCCCCAGGGCGCCACTCGAATCGCCTCCTATGTGGTCTCGGGCATTGGCTTTCTCGGCGCTGGCGTGATCATGCGCGAAGGCATCAATGTACGCGGTCTCAATACCGCCGCCACATTGTGGTGCTCGGCTGCGGTGGGCGTGCTGTGCGGACTGGGACATGCGCTGGAGGCGGCGATCGGCGCCGCCACCATCCTTGGCGCAAATGTCTTCTTGCGCAGCGTCTCGCACCTGATCAACAAGCAAGACCTGCACAGCGCCAGTGAAGTTGAACAGGTTTACCGTCTCTCTATCGTCTGCCGTCCCGATGACGAAGTCCAGGTACGCACGCTGATCTTGCATATGCTCAACGGCATGCCGCATCTGGTGGTGCAATCGCTGCATAGTGAAGATCTCCCCTCCGGCACGCAGTTGGAAGTACGCGCTGACCTGATCACTTCGCCGAGCAATCATTTGGAGCTGGAACAGATCGTCAGTCGCGTCAGTCTCGAAAAAGGTGTCAGTGCAGCGCGCTGGGCCGTACTCAATGTCGTCGAAGTGTAGGCGTCAACCGTTATAGAAAATGTCAGTCATGCGGCATGGTGCCGGTCGATTCGCATCGATTTGCCATGCGCGCCACACTGGAGAAAGGAACACCTCATGCGTATCACCAAACTGGAAAGCAAGCTCGACACCTTTTTCAACGGCAACTATTTCCTTGCCGCAGCACCATTGATGCCCGTGCGTTTGCCGTATCAAATCCTGGTAGCATGCCGCGTTGACGCTGCGCGCCAGATTGAGCAATTGATCCTGACTCAGCTGCAGGATGGTTTCGAGCAAGGTTATCGTCTGGGAATGGCTGCCCGCGACCACCTGCCGCTGATCGACTTCACTGTGTCGCTATCGTGCACCACCGCCGAGCGGGCCGCACTGGTGCGCTTGGTCAGCCGACTGGGATTGGAAAGAGATGTGCGTAGCGTCTGCTGGCAAAGCGTACCTCAAGCCGGAAAATAGGTGTCGTTGCCAACGCCTGAAAACTGCCAAATGGATGAGCTCAGCTGCTACGGTTTTCAACATGGTGCAAACATTGCGCTGAAAGTAGAGAAATCTCTCTCATCAAGCCGCACATATTGCGTCATTGCTGCTATCGTATGCTGACTGCTAGCACAAAAAGAAAGCACTTTCCGGCACTAGTCTCATTGAGGAAAATGCGCAAAAATATTCTGGCGATATCCGTTCATGTCACGAAAATGGAATCGGTTAAATGAAACCACCTGATGTACTCCCTCCTACCGCCCTCAAAGGGTCTGGCAGACAGGAAGAGAAAAATATGCCGACCACTCCTAAGCGCAGCAGCGTTCTACGCTTGGCCAGCATTTTCGTCAGTCTGGTCTGTCTGTCGATTCTTGCGCTGCATATTTATTTTTCCTGGACTTTCCGCAGCAAGGATGTCGAGGATGCGCAGATTGCCACGGCCAACCTCTCCAGTGCATTGGCGGCACATGCCGAAGCAACCATCACTTCGGTCGACTCAGTGTTGTTTGGCATGGTGCAGCGACTGGAGGTGGAGGGCAACACTCCCGAATCATTGGCCAGGCTTTATCCGTTATTAGCCTCTTACGTCAAGGAATTGCCACAACTGCAAGGTTTGTTCGTCTATGACGAGAATGGCAAATGGCTGGTCAACTCGATGGACGATTCGCCGTGGAGACTGAACAACGCCGATCGTGAATATTTTATTTTCCATAAGACCCACAGCGATCGCAACGCGCATATCGGCTTGCCTGTGCGAAGCCGTTCGACCGGTGAATGGATTATCCCGGTGTCGCGCCGCATCAACCGTCCTGACGGCAGCTTTAATGGCGTCATCCTGGCGACAGTGCCGGTGGACTATTTTCTGAGTTTCTATGACAACTTCGATATTGGCCAACATGGCGAAATCATGCTGGCCACGCAAACGGGTGTCTTGCTGGCACGCCGACCGTTGGCCCTGGACTCCATCGGTCAGAATATTGCCGGCAGTGAAATAGTACATATTCTGGGTGAGCATAAGCTACGCGGAGTGGCGTTTATCAAAGCCAAGGATAGACGCATCTGGCTCTATAGTTATAAACAACTGGGCAAGTACCCGCTGTTCGTGACCGCCGCCACGCCTTACGATGAGGTGCTCTCTGACTGGCGCATCAAAACCACATTGCAGTCCCTTGCCGTGCTGATTTTGGTTGGCATGCTGGCATGGATGGGGATGCGCCTGGTAAACCAGATCAAACTACGCATAGATGCTCAGAGAAAGCTGCTGGCGGCACGTGAACAGCTGGTCGAAATGAATAAAAAGCTGCAGAAAATGGCACTGGAAGACGGTCTGACCGGCGTCGCCAACCGACGTCAATTCGATATTACGCTGGCTAATGAATACAATCGAGCCAAACGCGAACAGCAATCACTGGCCTTGGTGATGATCGATGTCGATCACTTCAAGAAATATAACGACACCTATGGTCATCCGGCCGGCGACGTCTGTTTGCAAAAAATTGGCAAATTGATCAAGATGAATCGATCGGGAGATTTGTCGGCCCGCTACGGCGGTGAAGAATTTGCCATCCTGCTGCCAAATACCGACCTCGATGGCGCCATCACCGTGGGCGAAAATATCTGCAGCGAAGTGCGCAAGCTCAACATTGTCCACAGCAAAAGTCAGTCCGGTATCATCACCATCAGTGTCGGCGTGCACGCTTGTATTCCCGACGCGTCAAACAGCAACGTGATTGACCTGATCAGTGCGGCCGATAAGGCGCTCTACACCGCCAAGGCAGGCGGACGCGATCGGGTATGCAGCGCCAAGAATCTGCTTGATGTCACCCCGTCAGCCGCCACCGGAGGACTATCCGCCTAAGAAAATGTCGATAGCCAAGCGCGCCGACGCAAAAAATACGCTAACGCAAGGCCGCTGACGGCATCTTGCTGGCGGCGTTTAGTGCCGTGTGAGCATGCCTAAAGCAACTTTTCGCGCCTCTTGCTCGGCCGATTTTTCATCCTCAAAAACCAGATCCAGCAACACGCGTTGCGCAGGAAATACCGGATGCCGGTGCATAGGATTGGAGGCCGGTCCGAATATCGCCAGATTCGCCCCCCAGCCCTCGCAGCCAGCGGCTAGTTTTACGGCAGAATATTCAATTTCATAGGCACCAAATTGCTCTATTGGCATGATCGTCTCCTGTTTCTGATGAGAGAAAGCGGTTTTTGCAAGGTCTCAGACCACCAACTGGCTTACTCAGATCTGGCCGATGAATTGCTTTCTTCATCCTACACCTCTGACACACCAATGGCTGTTCCGGTAAAAAATCTTTGCTTGTGAAATAATGCATCAGCGCCAAGGCTTCCCGCCCCCAGGCCCGAGCTTATCAGTAAGCTATAAAAATCAGGAGACGCCATGGAATCAACCGACTACGAAGTGCTCAACACGGCGCTTTCCTGGCAACATGCGGGCCATGCTGTCTTGCTGGGCACCGTCGTGCATACCTGGGGCTCGGCGCCAAGACCGGTCGGCGCTCTCATGGCATTGCGCGATGATGGTCATGTCCGCGGTTCGGTGTCGGGTGGCTGTGTCGAAGACGACCTGATCCGGCGCGCGCTGGCAGGTGAGTTGATCAATCCCTTACCATTTGTGTTGGAATATGGACTCGATGCCGACGAAGCCCATCGTTTCGGTCTGCCGTGCGGCGGCACCCTGAAAATCCTGATGGAACCTTTATCAGCACAATCACGCATTACGGAATTGCTTGCCCTCATCGGGCAAGGTATCTGTGTGACGCGCACCCTCGACTTGCTCAATGGCACCGCCGAAATCGACAGCGACCGTCCCATGCAGCCTCTGCGGCTGGAGCATGACAGGCTGGTCGCCCCATACGGTCCACGCTATCGGTTGGTAATCATCGGTGCGGCGCAAATGTCGCGTTATGTGGCGCAATTCGCGCTAGCGCTGGACTACCAGGTTATTGTCTGTGATCCCCGCCAGGAATATCTGCAGGAATGGGATATCAGCGGTGTCGAATTATCGGCAGAGATGCCAGACGACTTGCTGCTACGGCTGCAACTCGATGCCAACAGCGCCGTGGTCACCCTCACCCATGACCCCAAACTGGATGATCTGGCGCTGCTCGAAGCGCTCAAATCACCGGCATTCTATGTCGGTGCCATCGGCTCGCGCACCAACAATCACAAACGGCGTGAGAGGCTGGCGATGTTCGATCTCAGTCCAGTAGAAATCGAACATCTGCACGGCCCCGTGGGCTTATTCCTCGGTGCACGCACGCCGCCCGAAATCGCGATTGCCATCTTGGCCGAAATGACCGCCATCCGCAACGGCGTACAGATTACCCAGACACATGCCGCCCGCACCGAAGATATTGCCGCTCGTGGCGGCAGTTGCACCGTCAGTCGTTAATCAACTGAGTCAGATCGGCACGCGTATCGATATCGCGATGAATGCCGCTATCATTGACTGGGATGTACTGTACCGGGAAGGCCTGCAATAAGCCTTTGGCACCAGCGTCGCCGTGCAATTGCAGCAGTGCGGCGCGGTGGTATTGGCTAAACGCCACCGGGTTGCCGCGTCGGCCCTGATAGCTTGGCACGGCAATATCGACGCCATCACGCAAAGCGGCCAACAATCCTGCATGGGTCGAGGTTCGCACAAAGGGCATATCACCCAACGCAACAATCCAGCCGGCAGCATCTTGCGTGTGCGCCACACCGCACATCAACGAGGCACTCATGCCATCGGCAGCGTACTGGCATTCGACCACTTCGCACCCGAGCGCAAGCAGCCTTTGCGCTACCTCATTATGCAGCGAACTAACCACTGCCAATACCGGAAAAACTGCCAACATGCTGCGCGCAGCAAGTTCCACCACAGTCGCGTCGGTGCCGGGCAAATGCGCCAATAGCTTGTTGTCGGCACCGCTGGTATCAAAACGGCTACCGCTCCCGGCGGCCAGCAACAGACCGCAACAGCGCGACGCCGCAAGCCGATGATGTTGGTGTACTGAAGTTGAAGGATTCATGATGGGCGATTATGCGCTAAAACAACACAGGCAGCAGCAACCCGGCAGACTCAGCGCTGGACCGCCAGGCACTGTTCGAGAAAACGCGTGCAAGCGTCCACCGGCAAAGGTTTGCTGAAGTAGTATCCCTGTACCTTGTCGCAGCCTTGTAGCTTCATGATATCGAACTGTACCTGGTCTTCCACGCCTTCGGCCAGTACCTCGAGATGCAGGCTGCGCGCCAGTGCGATGATGGCTTTGGCAATCGCCAGGCCATCGATGTGCGTGGCAACATCACAGACGAAGGAACGATCGATCTTCAACTGATCCACCGGGAAGCGTCTGAGATAGTTCAGGTTGGAATAACCGGTGCCGAAATCGTCAAGTGACAGACGCACTCCCATGGCCTTGAGCGAATTCATGACACCGATACTTTTTTCCGGTGACTCCATCGATACGCTTTCCGTCAATTCCAGCTCCAGAAAGCGGGAGTCCATACCACTGTCTTGCAAGGCACTGCGCACCAGCGTATCAATATCTTTGTGCGCAAATTGTTTGGCCGACAAATTCACCGCCATCACCAATGGCGGCAATCCCATCTTGCACCATTGCACGGCCTGGGCGCAGGCGGTGCGCAATACCCATTCGCCGATCGGCACGATCAATCCGGTTTCCTCAGCCAAAGGGATGAACTGCAACGGTGGCACCAGGCCCCGCTCGGGGTGTTGCCAGCGAATCAGCGCTTCGACCCCGACCACCATACCGCTATCCAATGACACTTGCGGCTGGTAGTGAAGAATCAGTTCGTTGTTGGCAATCGCCTGGCGCAACTGCGATACCATCTGTAGCCGATGGCTAACCTGGCTATTGAGTTCGGGAGTATAAAACTGGCAGCGTTCAAGCGTATTATCCATGGCGCGGTGCAACGCCAGCTCTGCCGTTTGCAACAGGGCATCGCCATTATCGCCATCATTAGGATAAACCGTCACGCCGATCTTCGACTCCAGATAAACACCTGCATGGTTTTCCAGTTGATACGGTTGGTCTAGGTCCTCAATAATTTCCTGCACCCGCATGGCGATCTGGCCCTGCTCCGCCAACGGCAAGACGATGGCAAACGTGCTGTCGTCAAAGCGCGCCAGCGTTGCCTCGGACTGCATCAAAGCAGACAAGCGCCGACTAGCCTCGATCAGCGCATCCTCGCTCAATCGCAGCCCCAGACCTTCGCGCAGCGCAATGGCGTCGGGCACCCCTACCAAGATCACAGCGATGCAGCCACTGGCCTGCTCGCGTGAAATACGGCCAATATCTTGCTCAAGCCGGTCGCGCAACAGACTGCGATTGGGCAACCCGGTCAAGACATCGTAGTTGCTCAGGCGATGGACCCTATCTTCGGCCTGGCGCCATTGCGTAATATCGATGCCGCTGCAGATGAAATGGAGTGCATCGCCGTTGTCATCGCGCAAAAACGTGGTCAGCCAAAGAATCTCCCTGCGCTCGCCGCCAGCGGTAAGCCAGTGACTCTGATATTGCAGAGGCTGCTCTTGCAAATGCCAGTTCTGGAAATCACGATGATTGGCTTCTATTTCATCGCCACAAAAAAACATCTCCCAGAAATGTTTGCCCTTGACCTGCAACATGGTATAGCCGGTAGTGCGTTCAGCGGCCTGATTGAAACGTATGATGCGCCCCTTTTTGTCGAGCATCAAACCAAGTGCGCCGGTGGTATCAAAAATCGTCGACAGCAAATTGCGCTCCGCTTGCAATGCCAATTCCATCTGGTGCCGGATCTTGTTTTGACGCGCCTCTTCCAAGGCCCGCTCCACTGCTGAAGGCAGACGTGCCAGATTGGATTTGAGGATGTAATCATAGGCCCCCTCTTTCAAGGCCTTGATTGCACGTTCTTCTCCCATGGTGCCGGAGACGAACAAAAAGGGAATATGGGGCGAGGTTTGCTGCACAATCCGCAATGCCGACGTGCCATCGAAGCCCGGCAAGGAAAAATCACACAGAACGATATCCGGCTGATAGCTACTGAGCGCTTCGATCAGATCAGGCTCCGTATCAACCTGACGCACATCGCAGGCAATGCCGGCATGCACCAGCTCGTAACGTGTCAACTCAACGTCACAAGGATCGTCCTCCACGATCAAAATATTCAGTACGCTGCGTCTCATCCGGTGACCTCGCTACTATCTCGCAGGTACATGTAGTACCAACATCGGGACAGCACCATTGGCGCCATCGCGGCTACGTTGAACGCCCTTGCGTCGGCAGGGAAAAATGAAATGTAGCGCCTTCACCAACCACGCCTTCGGCCCAGATCTGGCCGCCGTGACGGGTGACTATACGATGTACGATGGCCAGACCAACTCCGCTCCCTTCGAATTCACTGGCCCGATGCAAACGCTGGAACATGCCAAACATTTTGTTGTAATAACGCATGTCGAACCCAACGCCGTTATCTTTGATGGTAAAGGTTAGCACGGTATCGGTGTGACTGCCGCTGATAGTTACTTCACTCGCTTCGCGCCGGGAGGTGAATTTGCAGGCATTGGCCAGCAGGTTGAACCAGACTTGCCTGATCAACGTGATGTCGCCTTCTGCTGCGGGCAAATCGTCGAGTCGCAGTATCGTCTTGCCGGACGCACCGCCGACATCGGCCAGCGCAGCATCAAAAGCGGCGCGCGCCAGCGACGTCATGTCAAGCGTACTGTGATTGAGTTCCTTGCGCCCCAAGCGTGAATACGCCAGCAACTCGTCAATCAAGCGCCCCATGTTGCGCGTATTGTCACGAATAATCTGCAGCTTGCGGCGGCCTTCATCGTCAAGCTGATCAGCGATATCTTCCTCAAGAATGCGCGCGAAACCATCAATGGCGCGCAATGGCGCACGCAAGTCATGCGATATCGAATAACTGAAACTTTCCAGCTCCTTATTGCTGGCTTCCAGTTTCTCGATATTGCGTTTGAGTTGACTCGTCAATTCGCCATTGACATCTTCCAGTTTGTTACGCGCCAGAATTTCCAGTTTCAATGTCCGGTTTAAGGCATGCAAATGGACGTTGCTGTGCGCAGAGTGCTCAGACAGCGATGGCAATTCCAGTTCTGCCGCAGTGATCTGCGCTTGCAATTCTTGCTGCTCCTTTTTGATCTGCACGTAGCCGGTCACATCTTCGACGCGGTGCACAATGTAGCGCACATTGCCAGCAGCATCGCACACCGGAAAATTGGATGGGCTCCAGTAACGCTCTTCGAAACCACTGCCATCAGGGCGCGCCACATCATATTTCTGCACCGCCATGGCATCCGGTATCCGCTGCGCCAGCACACGATCAAGCGAACGCCGTAAATTGGCGACGCCATCGGCGGCCGAATCGTCTGGATTGTCAGGAAAGACCTCAAACAAATGGCGCCCGACAACTTGCTCGCGACGAGTCAACGTCGCCTGCAAATAGGCATCGCTGGCAGTTACGATCGTCAAGTCCGGCAGCAAAACCAAAAACAGGCCTGGTACCGACTCAAATAACAATCGGAAATCTATACCCCCGGAATCGGAGACCTCTGACGTCATCGCTTAGCTCCGTTCGTTCAATCTGTGAATGCAGCAGAGGATGTATCCATCTGTTGTAATACAAAGTGCACCGTAACTTAAATTATTTTTATTTTTATATCGCTGATTTTTAATGCAATGGCGCCACCAATGTAGCTAATTGCTAGTTACATTTCAAGCGTAAATAAGGTGAATTCAAGTTATCTGGAACAAGCTTGCCGTATTGACAACGACATACTCAATAGTATGCAATTAACAAGCACAAATAACTCAATCAAGACGATTGACAAGCCATGTCAGCGCGCCAGCAAGCGTGCGAAAATCGGCCAGCGAACGGCATTCGATGTGCGCATGCCGTTCCCGCAACATGCGCGACAATGCCACTCCAGGCCCCAGTTCCAAGACCACGCCAATGCCCTGTTCAGCACAGGCATCCATGCAGGCGGACCAGTGAATAGTCGCCGTCAGTTGTGCCAGCAAGGCGTTACGCGCCGCTTGCGGATCCGCCACAGCCATGCCAGAAACGCCGGCAATCAGTGGACTGTGCGCGTCGTGCCAAGGCAGGCTGTCAAGGTAGGCTGCAAATGGCATCACTGCCCCTGTCATCAACGGCGTATGCGAAGCGATGCCAACCGGCAGCATGGTGGTGCGCGCACCGGCCGCCATCATGGTTGTTTGTGCGGCCAGCAAATCCTCACGGCGACCACCCGCGATCAGGGTGTCGAAGCCGGTCTCGATGGCGACATGCAGGTGGTATCTGGCCAGCAATGCCGACGCGGCGGCCAGCGCCATGCCGCCCACTGCCATCAATCCTTGCTGAGCAACATCGACCAGACAAGCATCCATGCAGCGCGCACGCACCAATGCTGTCTCGATGGCAGTGTCGGCCGACCACCAGCCGGCCACCCCATAAGCAGTTAATTCACCAACACTGTAACCGGCCACCAATGCCGGTGCCGGCAAGGCATCGCGCATGCAGTCCCAGGCTGCCAGGCCAGCGGCCACAATCAATGCTTGAGCCTGGCGATTGGCAAACAACAGCCTCTCATCCTGGAGCACCTGGGCAAGCGTTAGCGCTGTGTCGCCACCTAGACGGTGGTCGAGGTCGTACTGTCGCAGGATGGCGGCGCCACGGCTGTCCTGACGTACCAGATCGAACATGCCGGCATGCTGCGCACCCTGCCCTGGACACAGAATCGCGTAACGCTGACTCATGCCGTCGTGCTGCAAACCGCGTGCACCAGGCAAGCTGCCGCCAGTAAATCAGCCGCGCCGCCGGGCGACAGCCGCAGCGCGATAAAGCGCTGATGACTTTGCTGCGCGTGCGCCAGCCAGTCCGGCGCTGCCGTACCACCGGCCGCCAGAAAATCGCGGCTGCGTTCACGCACCAGCGCGGCGCCATCCTTGCCGCCACGATGGTAGACATTGCTGTCGCTGACATGCGCCATCAAAGCGAACATGGCGTCGAGCTTGGCGCAATGCCAGTCGCGCCCGGCCGCCAAGGTGGCTTGCAGTTGCGGTAAGGCAATCTCGAATAGTGCCGGAAATCCCAGCGCGGCTTCTTCGCGGGCGCCACCGACGGCGTGTTCAGCGGCCACCTGCAAGCCATGGCTGAGCGTGCGCTGGACAGCTTGCGCAGGTACCGTGATGGAGTGACGCATCAAGGCGTCACCCCACTGCATCAGCAGCACGGTGCGTATCGTTGCAGCCGACAACGGTATCTGTTTGGCTCGGCATGCCGCCATCGCGGCACATAACATACCTAGACAAAAAATCGCGCCGCGATGCGTATTGATGCCACCAGTGGCATACAGCATGCGGGTTTCTGCCGCCAAGCCCAGACGTTTTAGTTCCTCAAAGCTGGCGCCAGCCAAGCCCGCCCGCGCAATCCTGCGGAAGTAGTGACGCAAGGCAAACAGACTGCGCATGAAGGTGCCTGCATCCATGTCGTCATGGCTACCGCTGTCGATCAACGATACCAGTCCTGGTTTGGGATACAGGCTCAGTTCCTGGTATAGGCTGCGTACTGCATGGCGCGCCAGTTCGGCGCAGAAGGCTTGTTGCTGACGGCGATCATGGCGTGCCGCTAGTGCACGCCTGGCAGAGACCGGTGCAGAGATCAAAGTGGACATGCAAGGGACTCCGGTGCAACTGGCATGGAGCGCTCCGATGCCCGCTGCGTGAGTGCGGCCACCACCTCCGCCGCCAGCAGCAAAGCGACATCCTGATTGCGTTTGAGCAATACCCTGCCAGTTGGTGAGCCGGCGGCTTGATGCCACTCTTTCCAGGCCACCGCGCCATCTGGAAACTGTACCTCGCCATCCAACGGCAACGCCGCCGTCTGCGTCAGCAGTTGCATGCCGGCCACCAGTTGCTGCTCATCGATAGGACAAAACAATAGATCGATATCCGAATCCGGTCGCAGGTAAATCATGCCCGTCAATGCCTGCAATGCCAAGGAGCCATAGACGCGCATATCCAGCCTCTGTGCCTGCACCTCATGTTGCAATTTTTCCAGCGCGGCACGCCACTGCAATGGCACGTGTGGCATGACTTCGGCAATCGTCAACGGCGCACGCACTTCACGCACATGGACTTGCGCCACCCGTAGCGCCACCCGCAGTTTGCTGCCACTGGCGGCGGGCGGTAAGGCGATACCCAGACAGATCTCATCATCACTGACATCGGCATCGCGCCGGCGTACCACGGCCGGCCAATCATGTTGCTGCCAGCCTTGCACCACGTCACGCAAGGCGGGCGCCACAGCAGCGGCGGCCTGCTCCCAGCCGGCCGCCGTCAAGCGCACCAGCGCGTGACGCTTACAGAGGCTCAACATGGCTGGCGCTGACAATGGCATTGACCACGCGTTGCGACCACTGGCGACCGCCACGCTGTTGCCCCAACACGGCGCGGCTATCCTGATCGGACGCGTTTGCCAGTGCCAGCTTGAGCTGCGCCGCCAGATCGCCGTTCCAGATTGCGGCCACGCCGCCCATGCGCCAGTAATTTTCTGGTCCCGGCGCAAACACCGGATTGCTCTTGGCCAGTTCCACCAAACGCTCTTCGGCTACCTTGGTAATGCGCGCCATCGCAGGCAGGCCCATTACCCGGATGGTCGCTTGCGGCAACGCATAGCAAGCATCGGCCATCAAGCCACTGGTGATGAAACCGCCCGACAAGGCCTGGTCATACACCAGCGCGATAATCTTGTGGCCCTGGCGGCGCGCCAGATCAATGCATTTACCCAGGTGTGCCATATAGCTGTTGATACCTAACATTTCGTCGCGATGCCGCAGACGCTGGCCTTGGGTGTCGACCAGAATCACAATCGGTCGGCGCGGATGCTCGCGCACCGTCGCCAGAATCGCTTGCGCCTGGGCCAGCGCGATTTCGATGCCGATCGGTGTATGCCCGCTGGTACCGACCACATCCACAATCAGTCCATCTACCTCGGCGCTGCCCGACAAAAAGTGATCCGACTCGGTAATGCTATGGCCTTGCGGAAACAAGGCGCTGGTCAGTGTTTGCCACTGCATATTCATCCTTTCACGCGGTAGGCTGCTGCCAGTGCAACAAATGCATCGGCCTCCAGCATCGCGACATCGTGTGATTGAGCCTCGCTCAAACCCAGTCCAGTCCATATTTCCAGCGGATCGACGGCAGCGCCGAAGCGTCTGATGCGCTCGGCCAGCATGGTCTGCTCGGCCTCCAGTGCCGCCAGCGTCAGTGCCGTCGAGGTCCCCGTGAAAGCTTGCAGCGCTTCTTTGGCAGCGCCCCGGAAAGCAGCAATATCATCGGCCACGAGCTGTTGGCAATCGCCCAGCAGATAGCGATGTTTGCCGCCGGTGGTGCGCCATACCAGCGCGCGGTCGCGTGAATCGAATTCTTCGACGCCGTTGGCGGTTTCGATCACTTCCGGCCCCGACATGGCCAGCCGCGCCTCTTCCGACATGATGATGACGTTGGCGCAGCGGGCGACGATGCCCATGCCACCGAAACAGCCGTTGGAGCCACCGATGAGCACGATGACGGGAATATTCTGCGCGCGCGTATCAAGCACTGCGCGCATCACTTCCGAGACCGCAATCAGGCCGGCATTGGCTTCGTGCAGCCGCACGCCACCGGTTTCCAGCAACACCAATACTGCTGTGGCGCGCTCCTGCACGGCACGTTTGAGCAACCCCACCAGTTTGGCGCCATGCACCTCACCGACCGCGCCGCCCATGAAACCGCCTTCCTGTGCCGCGGCAAAGACGCTGGCGCCAAACAAGCTGCCGCGCCCGACCACGACACCATCGTCAAACGACACCGGCGCATCGAGCTGGCCCAGATGTGGACTGACCACGCGTTGCGCCGGCGGCAGGAATTCTTCAAAACTACCCGCATCAAGCACCTGCGCAATGCGCTCACGGGCATTGGCTTCCAGATAGCTGTGGTTCATCGTTCCTCCACCATTGATTCGACCGCCTGATCCAGACGCAGACTTACCACTGCCGGGGTCGCGCCCATGTCATTGATGGCAATGCGCGTATCGGCCAGTTGCCAGCGTTTGTGGAAGTCGCCGATCACGGCTTCCCAGATGGCACCGAAACCGCGTGCCGCTGTCTTGATCTCGACACTGCAGGCGCCGCCCAGGTCGACCGGTTCAATCAACACTTCCAGATTGCCGGAGCTGACGACACCGACCAGCTCGGGCCGCAATCCGATCTTGCGCGTGCCGTTTTCAAAACGAAAATTCAAGGTTTCCATTACATTGCTCCTACCAGTTCCGGAAGCGTTTGGGCGGGTTGTATAAACCACCGGAGGCGCGCACCAGGTCTTTCATGTTTTTTGCTGCCAGCAAATCACGCGTGGCCAGCCGCTTGTCGATGCCCAAATCTTCGGCGCGCCGGATGATGCCGCGGTCGCGCAAATTCTCTACCATGCGTTTGTCACGCGCCAGTCCTACCGGGGTGTAGCCGGCCACGCCACGAATAGCTTGCTCGCGCTCTTCATCGCTACGGCACAGCAGCAGATTGGCGATACCTTCTTCGGTCAGAATGTGTGTCACATCGTCGCCATAGATCATCACGGGCGGAATCGGCATATTGGCCTGCTCGGCCAGTTGCCAGGCATCCAGCTTGTCGACGAAGGCCGGTTGCATGTGCTCACGGAAGGTTTCCACGGTTTGCACCACCAGCTTCTGGCCGCGCGGAATGGTGTTCTTGCCGGCCCGCGCCTGCTGCCCGGCCTTGAGCCAGGTTGCGCTGGCATGACGCCGTCCACGGGCGTCAGCACCCATATTGGGAGCGCCGCCGAAGCCGGCGATGCGCCCCAGCGTCGCGGTTGAGGAGTTGCCTTGCAAGTCGATTTGCAGTGTCGAGCCAATGAACATGTCGCAGGCATAATGGCCGGCGGTTTGCGACAGCGCTCGGTTGCTGCGCATGGAACCGTCCGGGCCGACGAAGAAGATATCGGGCCGGGCGCGAATGTAATTTTCCATGCCCATTTCGGAGCCGAAGGAATGCACCGATTCGACAAATCCGGCTTCAATGGCTGGGATCAGCGCCGGATGCGGATTCAAGGCCCAATGTTTGCAGATTTTGCCGCGCAGGCCCAGGGATTCCCCATAGGTCGGCAAGATCAGTTCGATGGCAGCGGTATCGAAGCCAATGCCGTGGTTCAAACGCTGCACGCCGTACTCCGCATAAATACCCTTGATGGCCATCATCGCCATGAGCACCTGGACCTCGGAAATCAAGGCCGGATCACGCGTAAACAGCGGTTCGATATAGTGCGGTGTGGGCGCCTTGACGACGAAGCTGACCCAGTCGGCTGGAATATCGATGCGCGGCAATACGTCCACAATTTCATTGACCTGGACGATCACGATACCACCACTAAAAGCAGTCGCTTCGACGATGGCCGGCGTATCTTCGGTGTTGGGTCCGGTGTAGAGATTGCCATGCCGGTCCGCCGCCTGCGCCGCTACCAGTGCAACACGCGGCGTCAGATCGATGAAATAGCGGCCGAACAACTCCAGATAGGTGTGAATGGCACCAATATTGAGCTTGCCGGCCGACGCCAGCTTGGCCAGACGGCCAGACTGCGGTCCCGAAAAGGAAAAATCCAGTTTCGACGCGATGCCTTTTTCAAAGATATCCAGATGCTCCGGCAACGCCAGCACCGAAAACAGCATATGCAAGTCATGCACCCGCGTCGGATCCAACGCGGCCAAGGCCTTGGACAGGAAATCAGCCTGCTTTTGATTATTGCCTTCGAGACAAACACGATCGCCTGATTCCAGGACGGCATACAGCAAATCCGCAATGCGCGTGGCCGGCAGCAATTTTCCGGTCAACGTGTCGCCTAATGCATTGCTTGCACGCAGAAGACGATCATTGCGATTGTGCTGCCGTCGATTCCAGACTTGGTCGGTGGCAGACATTTACTTCACTCCCATGATGATATTGGGCAAGCCAGTGGCAATGCCCGGAAACACACACAATAAAAAAACCGCAAAAAACATCAGCGCCAAAAATGGAATGGTGCCCTTAATCACCGCCGATAAAGGAATATCCGGTGCAATATTTTTGATCACAAACAGATTCAGCCCCACCGGCGGATGGATCAGCCCCATTTCCATGACCACGGTCATGATGATGCCGAACCAGATCAGATCAAAGCCGGCCTCGCGCAACGGCGGCAGAATGATTGGTGCCGTCATCAGAATGATCGACACCGGCGGCAGGAAGAAGCCCAACACGATCACCATCAACAAGATCACCGCCAGTAGCAGCCACTTCGACAGATGCATGTCGACCACCCACTGCGCTGCCGACTGGCTGATATGCAGATAACTCATGACATAGGAATACAGTAGCGACATGCCGATGATCAGCAGCAGCATGCCGGATTCCTTGATGGTCGCCTGCAGAAAAGGTGCCAGTTCACGCGGCTTGTAGATGCGATAGACCACCGCGATGAGGACGATGGCCAGCAAGGCGCCCAGACCAGCAGTTTCCGAGGGCGTGGCAAAACCACCATAAAGCGCCACCATCACGCCGATCAACAAGATGACGAAGGGCAGCACGCGCGGCAGCATCTCGACCTTCTGCGCCAGCGTGAAATGTTCATCATCCAGATAGGCCGATTTGACGCCGCCAGCTTGATAGATGGCGTGGGCGACTTGGTATTCCTTGCGCGCACGGTAGACCGCATAGCCGGCAAACATTAGCACCAACAGCAGCCCCGGCCCGATCCCGGCCAAAAACAGCCGACCCAGCGACTGCTCGGCCGCCACCGCATACAGGATCATGGTGATCGAGGGCGGCAGCAAAATACCCAGCGTGCCGCCAGCAGCAATGATGCCGGCCGCAAATCCTGGCGAATAACCGCGCCGCCGCATTTCAGGAATACCTGCCGAACCAATCGCCGAACACGTCGCCGGCGACGACCCCGCCATGGCGGCGAACAAGGCGCAGGCAAACACATTGGCAATACCGAGTCCGCCCGGCACCCTACTCAACCAGGCATGGATGGCCGAATACAAATCCTTGCCGGCCGGCGATTTGCCGATGGCGGCGCCTTTGAGGATGAACAAAGGGATCGACAGCAAGGTAATCGAAGCGATTTCTTCATAGACGTTTTGCGTGACCGTATCGAGCGATGAGGCCGGCATGAAAAAATACATAAACGAGGTCGCCACCACGCCCAGCGCAAAGGCAATTGGCATACCCGAGCACATCACCACGATGGTTGCCACGCCATACATTGAACCCAGCATCAATGGCGTCATGCTGCCTCCTTCTGCTCGGCCACGGTGCCGCTCAGACGCGTCAATACTTGTGCCAGCAACTGCAGCGTGAGCACACTCATGCCCAGCGCCATCATCGAATAGGGAATCCACAACGGCGGCGCAAAGGTCGAGGACGTGGTCTGGCCATCGACCCAGGCTTCGTCAAACAAGGTCCACGATTTCCAGGCAAAAAAGGCGCAAAACAGGCAGGACACCAGATCAACGAGGAACATGCGAATTTTATTGACGCTGGGCGACAACAGACCGGCCAACGCTTCAATGCCGATATGACCGCGCAAGGACTGCACATGCGCCGAACTGAGGAAGATCATGCCGACCAGCATGAACACCGCAGCCTCATCCTGCCAGTCCGTCGGCTGGTGTAGAAAATAACGCACCACCACCGAATAAGTCAGAATCATGCAGGTCAGCGCCAGCGCCAGCATCGAGAAAAATACGGCAATCCGATTGAACTGCGTGAGCAGCCACACCAATGCTGCCACGGCGCCATTGGCAGGCACGGCAGGCTTACCTTCGGACGGCAAATCAAGGCTGTGACTCATAACAATTTCTCCGCCAGTCTGAGCAAATTGGCACAGCTGGCATTGCGTGCGGCAAAGTCTTTCCAGGCGGTTTCACGCGCAATATCTTGCCATTTCTTGACGTTGGCGGCATCGAGATCAACCACCTTGGCCCCGGCTTTCTGATACAAGGCTGCCACCGCGACGTCATCCGCCTGCGCCGCTTTGAGGGCAAACTGCTCCATCTCGGCGCCGACCGCCATGATGGCGTCTTGCTGGTCTTTGGGTAGACTATCAAACACCGACTTCGAAATGAGCAGTGGTTCAAACATGTACCAATAGGCCTTGTTGCGCCCGGTGGTCAGCGCCTTGGCCACTTCTTCCAGACGGAAGGAGATAAACGACGTTGAAGAAGTCATTGCCGCATCCATGGCGCCGGTCTGCATGGCGGCATAAATTTCATTGGACGGCAAGGTCACTACTGCCGCACCGGCTTCCTTGAGGATCATGTCCATTTCGCGTGAGCCGCCGCGCACTTTCATCCCCTTGGCATCGGCCGGATCGATGATGGGCTTGCCGCGTGAAGCGACGCCGCCGGCCTGCCAAATCCAGCTGACTACCAGCACGCCTTTGTCGGCCAGTACCCGCGCCAGCTCCTTACCCACTTCAGCGGTTTTCCAGGCGGCACCTTGCTGATACGAGGTCACTAGTCCCGGCATCAGACCGATATTGGTTTCCGCCACTTCACCACCGGCATAATTGAGCGGCACCAGCGACATATCCAGCGCGCCTTTACGCAACGCCGAAAATTGCGCATTGGTTTTCATCAACGAAGCGCCGGGATAAATTTCAAACTTGAGCGTCCCTTTGGTGCGCTTGGTGACCTCCTGGGCGAACAAGCGCACCAGGCGATCGCGGAAATCCCCCTCAGTAAGGGTGCCGCCGGGGAATTGATGGGAAATCTTCAGTGTGCCAGCACTCTGGGCCCAAGCCATCGAACCCATCCCCAGCAAGGGCGTGGCAGCGATGGCGGCGAGCATGCTTCTACGGACGTGCGATGTCATCTTGATCCTCCTAAGTGAAAGAAATACTGCGTTTTGTTTTTTTATCGATCTTTCTTGTATACACATTCTTATAAAACAAATACATTGTCAAGCAGCAGGGATAACTTAAAATCTCTTTATTGCCTAATCAATATCAATAATGGATATACCAAAGAAACGTTCCGAGACTCTGCGCGAGTTGATTGAGGAACAGATTGCCATTGGCAAGCTTGCTCCTGGCCAGCATCTTGATGAGACGATGCTCGCCGAGCAGTTCGGCGTATCACGCACTCCCATTAGAGAAGCCCTGATCCAGCTGGCATCAATGGGGATTATCGTACTGCGTCCACGGCGTGGCGCCATCGTCGCAGAAATCGGCCCGCAGCAACTGATAGAAATGTTCGAGGTCATGGCAGAATTCGAAGCCATGTGCGGACGCTTGGCGGCACGACGCATGACGCCCAGCGAGCACACCGCACTGCTGGCGGCGCATCATGCCTGCAAAGTAGCGTGCGATGCACTCGATCCCGACACCTATTTTTACAACAACGAAACCTTCCATCATCTCATTTACGCCGGCAGTCATAATGCCTTCCTGGTTGAGCAGGCCAACGCCCTGCACCGCCGTCTACGGCCTTATCGGCGTCTGCAATTGCGTGTGCGCGACCGGCTCAAGGCCTCCTACGACGAGCACGATGGCGTGGTGCATGCCATCATCGCCGGCGATAGTGAGCGCACCGTCGAACTACTGCGCGCGCACATCATGATCCAAGGGCAGCGCTTCGCCGATCTGGTGGCCTCGCTACATCAATTGAAGGCAGTGCCAGGCTGACAAATAATTTCCCTGCAACAACATCATGCATTGAACAAGCGACGTGACAAATGTTCCCAACGACACCAGTGGTCGCTACATTTTTTTTGCAATCGAATCGAGGTGAGTCGTGCCGAGGCAGGGCTACAGACTGCGCCGACTTTCAAAATAGCGCACTGCACCGCTGAGCGGATCGGTGAAGGCAATCGAGCGCGCCAGCAGTTGCAAAGGCGCCGCGAAATTGTCGGGGACATCCGCCGATAAAGCCTGAGGATAAAACGTGTCGTTGACGATGGGCACGCCCAAAGACGCCATGTGCACGCGCAACTGATGTTTGCGACCGGTGATTGGGTTGAGGCGGTACAGCCCTTGGCTGCCGCGCCGCTCGATCAGATCGATGCGGGTTTCCGAATTGGGTTCGCCCACCACTTCGCGCATCAGAAAGAACTTGTCGGCCTCCACCATCCGGCTACGGTGAATAAAGGGAAACTGCGGTCCTTCCAGCATGCCTGCCAGCGCTTCGTAGGTCTTCTCCATGGCACGTTGTTGGAACATCGACTGATAGGCACCGCGACTGGCTGGATTGAGAGAAAAAATGATCACGCCGGCGGTTTCACGATCGAGTCGATGAATCGGCGTCAAATCGGCCAGTCCGGTTTTCTTTTTGAGGCGAACCAACAGGCTTTGATGCAAAAATCGTCCCGTCGGAATCACCGGCACAAAATGCGGTTTGTCGACCACCAGTAAATGCGCATCGCAATACAGGATCTGTTCCTCGAACGGAATTTCAATCTCGGTGTCACCCAGATCGCGATAATAAAAAATGCATTCACCACGCCGATAAGGCATCCGCGGGGTGATCAGCACACCGCTAGCATTGACCACCTCGCCACATGCCATGCGTTGCTCCCAGAGCGCCTGCGACACGGCCGGAAAACGCGCGACTAGAAACGTCAGCATATCCTGCCATGCTCCTTGCGGCAGCCACAGATAACTAGGCGCAACGCCGTCCCTGAGTGGCAACGGCGCCGCCCGCCCGGTGCGCTCAGGAGCATTGCCCTTGAGGCTGTGCTGCGCTTGCTCGATAGTGCTTCCTGATGCCTTTGGGAACTGCATAATAAAATGTGCTGGCCGTGATGCTAATCATTCTATTACGCCAAATACAAAAAGCCTGCATTGGTGCGCTCTATACCGCAAATATAAAAGCCAGGAATGCACTGACAATCAGGTCTTTTTAGGATGCGTCAGGCCGTCGTATCGACGATGCTGCCAATATTGGGATTAACCGGCGGTGGAATGGTTTGCAGCAGCTCAGCAGCCACTGCGGCCTGGTTGCTGAGGGATTTTTTCAACATCGCCGTACTGACGCTGTCGTCTTGTTGCTGCACGACAACGGTGTTGGAGACGGTCTGAATATTATCTACGTCCATGATAGATAGCTCCTGTAGAAATGCCCTGATGGGTACCTCTATATCGGCACTACAAATCATTTCTTTACTTCAGTCTAAAAAATGTGCAAATAAATAATTGCCCAATGAAAACAATAGTCCCGCATGATATCTTTGCCTCAAAAAAAAAAGGAACATATTGCAATGCGACAAATCTGATGCCCACACGGTTTCATCGCTTATTTTCTTATTTCGGCTCATTTGAGTCATCTTGCCCGGGCTGTCTATGCTTCACTTATTAGAACAAATTAGCACCGCAACGCCCTCATCCGAGGCGATGCAACTGGACCTCTTGAGTGCGCTGGTTGAGACGATCCGCCCGCGCCAGGGTGCTGATGCAAGCAGCGCCCTGGCCAGCTTGCGCGAGCTGACACTGCTGCTGCAGCAAGATCCGCAACTGGCCACAAGCTTGCGCACCTATACGCTGCACTTGCTGGCGCAGCGCCGCCAGACCAGCCTGTATACGGATGTTGGCATCTTGTCCAATGATGGCTTTTTTTCGGAATTACAGCGCCGTCTGATTTATCGCCTTCTGCCACCGGCACTTGATGAGCGCTTCCTGGTGGATTGCCTGGAAAAAATTTTTCCATTCGACAATGATTATGTCTGGCTGCGCGCCATTCCGCTGGACGATTGGGACGCTCTGCTCGATGCCCTGCAGATACCTGCCAGCACCACCGAGAGCGTAGCGCCGCCGGATACACAAAAGACCTTGACCGAGATTCTACTGGCCATCCAGATGTTGTCTTATCGAATCAGTGCCATCGGTATCGATCCGGAACTGATCCGCATCTATAGCGACGTCAAGGCATTTGAGTCGCCATTTTTGATGCAAAACGTGGAGTTGCATCGTTACCTCGACGGCTACCTGCACCATCTGAACGGCGAGACGACCCAGCCACTGGAGGATGCACGCCACGTGCTCGTGATGCTGGAACAATGCCAGGAAGTCGTCAATAAAATCCGCAAGAACGCCTTGCGTCTGGGCACCAGCGTCGCAGTCACCTACCGCCTGGTGCGTCTGGACCAGCATCTGAACCGCTTGCACAAACTTCTCGAGTTGGTCGATACCGGCTCGGTGCCAGCCGAGCAACGCCGCATCGGCTTGCAGCTCGGGCTGGAACTGGTCGAAGCGCATAACCGCAAATACATGGTGCGCGAGCTGTTTGCCGACAATATCAATTTGCTCGCGCGCAACGTTACCGAAAATGCCAGCCGTACCGGCGAACACTATATTGCCGAAAACCGCCGTCAATACGGCGCCATGTATCGATCCGCTGCCGGCGCCGGCTTCATCATCGGCTTTATGGCGCTATTCAAGATTCTGGCCTCTTACCTGCACGCAGCGCCGCTGGTGGAAGCCTTCCTGTTCAGCATGAATTACGCACTTGGTTTCATGCTGATCCATGTGCTGCATTTCACGGTAGCGACCAAACAACCTGCGATGACCGCCTCGCGCATCGCTGCCGGCTTGCATAGCAGCGATGGCCGCAATATCGATATCGAGAGCCTGACCGACATGATCGTCAAGGTGGTGCGCACCCAATTCGTGGCCGTGCTCGGTAATCTGAGCGTGGCGTTTCCGGTGGCCTGGTTGCTGGTGTATGGCTATTTTCTGCTCACCGGCCATCATTTCGTCACGCCTGACAAAGCAGTCCATCTGCTGCATGACATTGATCCGTTCTCCAGCCTGGCGCTATTTCATGCCGCTATCGCCGGAGTCTGTCTGTTTCTGGCGGGACTGATCTCTGGTTATTACGACAATAAGGCGCTCTACACCCGCATGTCACAGCGCGTGGTGCGGCTGCGCTGGCTCAATCGCTTACTGGGCAGCGAGCGCACCCAGCACCTGGGCGAGTATCTGGAAAACAGCCTGGGCGGGCTGACCGGTAATTTTTACTTCGGCATCCTGCTGGGCACCATAGGGACGATCGGCTTTTTGCTCGGGCTACCGATCGATATTCGCCACATCACCTTTTCTACCGCCAACTTCGCGATTGCGCTGGTGGGTCTGGATCATTCGGTGAGTTGGCAGGTGATTGCCATTTCGAGCTTCGGTGTGGTGGCCATCGGCCTGGTCAATCTGTGGGTAAGTTTTACCTTGGCCTTGTTTGTCGCCATACGTTCGCGACAAATCAGATTCCGTCAACGTGGACCGCTGCTGAAATCACTATGGCAGCGTTTGCGGCAGCGGCCGTTGGCGTTTTTCGTTGCCCCCAGGGACGCCCCCGATGACAGCGTATCTGGTGTCAATTAAGGTCAAGGATTGACGATATGCCAGACGTCGGTGTCGCCGTTACGCTCGCCGACTTCATGGTCGCCGCGATACAAATACAAGGGTTTTCCCTTGAAGACCAGTTGCAGGCTGCCGTCGTCGCGCGTGATCACCGAAAACGCGCCGCTGACTATGCCACGCGGCGCCACCGGCGGCCAATTGATCGCACAACGGCCATAGCAGACGCTCTTGCCTTCTTTATCTGAATCGTAGGTGTAGACGGTCATGCCCTGGGCGGACACCAGGATGCCATCCTCACTCTTGACTGCCATTTGCTCGGCACATGCAGTGAGCATCGCCACGGAAAACACCAGCACGAACGCAAGCGCACCTGTGGGAAACAGTTTCATGGTGGCGATCCTTTCTTGTCATATTGGGTAGCGCCTATTTGCTCACGATGCTGCGTTGCATCGGTGCCAGCAGTGCCAGTAGCCTGTTTTGCGTGCGCGAGGGCACGCGCGACTGATCCATTGCCTGTTGCAGATCTTCCACCAGCGCATTGAATTGCCGATTGCTCAGACCTAGGCCCTGATGCACTTCCTTCATTGGATCACCGCTGTATTTGCAGGGGCCGCCGGTGAGTTCACAAAACTGTTCGGTGATCAGCCTGGCCAGACGCTTCATATCAACATCTTTGAAGGTATCCTTGATGCGTACATCGGCCAGCGCCAGCGCCAACGTGTCATCGACCACCTTGCGCAACACATCCAACCCGCCAAAGTCCTGAAATAAGGAGCTGTCCGTAGTTGGCTGCGCCTGTTGTGCCTGCAGCGGCATCGCCAGCGCAGCCAGCAGCGTGCCCACGCAGGCCAATGCAGCTAAATTCGATGGAGTTGTCGACATCGTCATCAGAAACCCACCTGTGCAGAAAGATAAACGCCGTCCTGGCGCTTGGGGTCATAGACAGTGATCTGGCCGAGCGATACATAGGCCAGCGTCAGTGACAAATTTTTTGTAGGGAACCAGGCGATGAAGGCATCGTAATAATCCTTCCCATAGTCGGTCGACAGATTATGCGGGTTCATACGGTATTCGGCGCCGATGGCCAGCTTGCGGTTGAGCAGGTAGGCCGCCGAAGCTTCCAACATGGCCTGATAGTGGTCGTTGAGGTCACCGCCAAAGCCGAGCAGCCCCATCTGGTTAGCCTTGGTGGCGCGCAGCGTGAGATTGAGCAACAAGCTCTGACTCAGCAATAGCTTGGTCGCGGCCAAGTAATAGTCAATGCCAGAATCGCTCGCGGCATCTAGGCCCTTGACGTTAGTGACGGCGCCCAAGCCGCCTACACCATCGTTATGCTTGAACATCACGCCGGCTGCAATCTGCGGCATCCAGCTATCCTGGTCATACACCAGGTCGCCGGCCAGCTTGACCTTGGCGCCATAGATATCTTGCTCGATGCGCAAATTATTCAGCGGCGCCAGGCTACCGCTAAAACGCTGCTTGGCCACCGATAGTTCGACCCGGTCGGCAATGCCGACGGCTACGCCATAGGAACCGAGCGCGTAATCCTGAGTGCCGACATAGGAATAATGCAGGTTGGCGCCGTAACTGTCGCGGCTGCCATAGCCGGTGATCGTCGCCCACGGCACCAGGCCGCCGCCGCTGGCGCCCTCGATCTGTATTACGCCCGCGGTGGCCGTCAGTTTACCCATATCCGGCACCAACTCGCTCTGCGCTAGCGCCGGCAGCGCCATGAACATACCGATGCCGGCCAGTAAAACTCCCTGCCATTGCTTGTTCAAGCATCCCCCCTATTACAGGACTGCCGCCATTGCAGTTGCTAAAAGATCGCGTCTTCTGACTGCACCGGTGGTTTCCATTGCTCCAGCCACGCGATTAACTTGTCACCTGGCATCGGTTTGCTTAGGTAGTAGCCCTGCGCCTGATCGCAGCCCATTTGCCGCAGCAAATGCCACACCGGCAGCGTTTCCAGTCCTTCCGCCACAACCCGCAGGCCCATATTGTGACCAAGATCGATGGTTGATTTGACGATTTTGGCATCGTCGGCATCGTGTTCCATGTTCAAGACAAAGGACTTGTCGATCTTCAACTCATCGACGGGGAGGCGCTTCAAATAGGCCAATGAGGAATAGCCTGTGCCGAAGTCGTCGATCGCCAGTTCCACGCCCATGCTGTGCAAACGCTCCAGCGTCAATTGCGCGCGCACCGGATCATCCATGATGGCACTTTCGGTGATTTCCAGGCACATCGAGGCTGGAGAAAGACGGTTCCGGGCAAGGATGTCGGCAACCCGTCCCGGCAATTCCTGATCCAGCAAATCGCGCGTAGACAGATTGACAGAAAATTTCAGCTTGATACCCTTTTGTTCCAGTTCGGCGCATAAAGCGCCAGCCTGGCCCAGCATCCAGGTGGTCAGCATGCTGACGAAACCGGTGGTTTCGGCAAACGGGATAAAGCTATCCGGGCCGATGAAGCCCTTCTCGGGATGGATCCAGCGCACCAGCGCTTCAGCCCCGACCACGCGGCCGGAAGCCATGTCCACCTTAGGTTGTGCGTAGAGCAAAAACTCATTGCGATCAAGCGCGCGGCGCAATTCACTTAACAGACTCAAGCTTTCCTGGCTGCTCTTATCAATTGACGGATCGTAGATCACGATGCTGCTGCCGCGCCGCTTGGCGACGTACATGGCCACTTCGGCAGTGCTGAGCAAGGTATCGCTATTCTGGCCGTGGTCTGGATAACCGGAGATGCCGATGCCGGCGCCCAGATCGACGGTCTGATCGTCAATCGAAATGGGCTGCTCCAACGCTTGCTGGATACGCTTGGCTTGACGCATTGCCTCGAACTGATCGCTGTCGGGCAACAGAATTGCGTATTCATCACCACCCAGACGCGCCACCTTGGCGCCGGGCCGCTCCAGATGCTGCTCCAGACGCAGCCCGACCTGGCGCAGCAGCTTATCGCCAAAACTGTGGCCGAGCACGTCGTTGACATGCTGAAAGCGATCCAGATCCATCATCAAAATATGGCATTGACCGTCGCTGGAGCGAGCCTGCCCTATTGCTTCCTTGAGCATGCCAGCAAACTGCACCCGGTTGGGCAGATCGGTCAGCGGATCCCAGTACGCCAGACGCCGGATCTCTAGCTCACGATTGGCGATACCGCTACGCATGCTTTCAAAGGCCTCAGCCAAGCGACCGATTTCATCGCCCCCTCTGACCTTGATGTCGATGGCGGCATGGTAATCACCGGTGCCGAGACGTCGGGCCGTTTCGGCCAAGGAGCGCAGCGGACTCGTAATGCGCCGGGCCACAAAGGCACTGGCGAAAATGGCCATGATCACGCCAATCACGCTGATCGACAGCAGAATCAACTGCAAACGACGGTACGGCGCCACGGCTTCGCTGATCGAGCGCTGCAGCACTGCCAGTGCGGTCTGGCCGGTAGAGCCCTTGGCCAGTACCAGCACACGCGCACTATAATCGTTGTCACCCAGCCGCAATTGCGGCAGCAGGCTATTTTGCGTCGGCGATGGCGGCAATTTTTCGAGCAGCATGTCTGCCTCCGAACCCGGCAGAGTTGACACATCCTGCTGCCAGCGACCGCTGCGGTTGCTAACCAGAACGCTCACTTGCAGCGATGACAAACCGCGCATGTCGGCCACCAATTGCTGATCAATCGGAAAGCCCATGACGACCCATCCGATCGTCACCGGCGCCTTGATCGGCACGGCCACGATCTGGTACAGCCGGTCGTCCACGATCACGGTATCCGAGGCGCCATTACCGTCAGCCGCCTTGGCTACCAGCTCTAGGCTATAACGTTGTAAATCGGCGCTGGGGTAGGTTTGGGTGGAAGCCTTGATCGACTGATCGGTACCGATCAGCATGGATAAAGTCGAACCGATGCGCGCGCCATGGTTGGCCAGCACCGAGGCAATGGTGTCACGATCATCGGTACCGAGGGCCTGGCGAAAACCATAGTCGGAAGCCAGCAAGCGCGCGCCCTGCGTCAATTTTTCGGCATTTTGATCAAGCAGGCGCAAGAACACGCGTTCGCCAATGATGAGCTCGTCACGAATCGATACGCGCGCGTTTTCATCGATCGCTTGGCGAATGACAAAAAAACCTGCCAGTTGCACTAGCAGAATCAGAATGATAAATAACGCAACAATGCGATTTTCAAGGCGATGCCAGCGCACTTATACACCATCCCCTAAAGTTAGTTTTTGCTTGCAGCCGGTCTTATTCGACCGGAACCGCCTTGACATTCAACTTGACCGATACCGACTGGTCCGTCCCTTGATAATTGAGCGCTTGTTCCGGCACGGCTTCATTGGGCAACATCTTGAAATACCAAGCCTTCAAAGCGTATTTGCCATTGACCAGCCCCTCCAGTTTGACCTTGCCGCTCATATCCGTCTTGCCAAAATAAGGCGTATTGACCACTTGAACATAGGCCACCATCTGGTCGTGAATATTGCATCCCAACACTACCGTGCCAATTTTATCAAACACAATCGGACTGGTCGGCACACCGGAATAGAGCTTGAGTTCAAAAACTTTGGGAGACGAAAAGGAATACACATGATGCCGCACCTTGTCATGGTTAGGAAAAGAAATCGGCGTACCGACCTCCACTACGGTGACAAGAGGAGAAAATTTGATGTCCCTCTGCTCCACTTCGGCCTGCTTGAGTGACTTCGGCACAGTCTGACCACCGGTCGGCTCGGCATAAACGACCGCATTGGGCACCGGTGCACCGGTGGCATCGAGCACCTGCACGGTAACGGCCGCAATGCTGCGTCCGGCTGTCAACATCAATGCAACAGCAAGCATTGCCCCGGAAATACGCTGGATAATCCCTTGCTTGTGCTGCGACAGGAACGATAGAAGCATGATCGGAACGTAATGATAATTAAGCTGAAATTGAGCAGAGCCACCTGCCGACTGGCGCGTCAACAAATTGATTTGCTGACATTGCTTGACGCGCATCAATGGCAGAGATGGCTATTATGCAATTAAATTCGATCTTTGCGCAGTCAAATAACCAATTACTGCTGGAACAATTTCTGAACGAACACTAGCTGCATTCAATCCTGGGGGCGCGATCAATACCACGGCATTGACCAAAGCCTTGAGCATGCGCTGCACCACAAAGGCTGCAACATCGACATCCGGCGTGGTCAGACTCTCACGATGCTTGGTCAGCACGCCTTTGATGGCCTCAAAAAAACGCTGCCTGACATGATTTGACACCGGCAAATGGAAAGATGGAAATTCTTCTTCAAGAATACGATTGAGTTCGGGCTCCACCAAATGGGCTGCCACCAAGGCTTCAATCAAGGCTTCAAAATCGCTTTGCAGACAGCCGGAGGAATCCATCTTGGCGACCACATCTTCGAACAAGGTCAGCATCCGCGCCACATGCCGCTCGCGCAAGGCAAAGATGAGCGCATCCTTGTTGGGAAAATATTGATACAGCGATCCCACGCTAATGCCCGCAGCTTCCGCCACCAAATTAGTGTTGGTCTTGGCGTAACCGCGTTCGACCAATACCCGCGCCATGGCATCAAGAATGGTGTCGACCATGGCTTTGGAGCGGGCTTGGCGAGGTTCCTTGCGTGGCTGCAGTTTCATTTTTTACAATCCGGAAAGACTCTCATTTACAACATGAGCTAATGTTCGTGTCTGGGAGTATAATACACAAAGGTGAGTTATTACTCGCCCGCATTGCAGCCATGCCATGAGCCCAGGTCCACTGGGCTCGTTCTGTTCTAGGGGCAGCAAGGACTTCACCGACAGCGCTCAGGGAGTCTCGCGTATTGAGTCTGATAGACTCAGTTCAAGAAAAAGATCCATTCGGGAGAAATACATGCAATCCACCTCATCGCCCACCTGGCACGTCACGCGCCTGCGAAGCATTAGAACGTGCGCCTTGACGGTAGCCATTATGGGCTTAGCCGGCTGCGCCAGCTTCGACGGCGTCCAGGGAAACGAACACCTGGCGCAACCGGGAGACTATGCAGTCCAGCGCAGCCTGGGCAATCAGGCTAACCAGGGTCAGTGGCCCAGTGCCAACTGGGCAGATCAATTCGGCGATCCGCAATTGACTGCACTGATTGCAGAGGCGATGACAAACAATCCCACGCTGCAACAAGCGCAGGCACGTATCGCGGCCGCCAGTGCGCTAGCGGAAAGCAAGGGTGCAGCCTTATTGCCCACGATCAATGGCAGCGCCGCATTAACCCGCAATCTATTCCCCGCCACCACGATCTACCCTGCCCCCTATGGCGGCAGCTGGTACAACGAAAAATCGGCCTTCGTCAGTCTCGATTATGAGCTCGACATCTGGGGCAAGAACAATGCGGCATTGGCGCAAGCGGTATCGCAAGCCAAGGCAGCTGCCGCCAACGCTCAGGAAACCCGCCTGGTGCTGGCCAGCACCATCGCGTCAACCTATAACGAACTGGCAACCGAATATGCCATGCACGACCTGCTGGCACGCACCGTCACGCAGCGCGAGACCTTGCAACAGTTGACCGTTGACCGCGTACGTAGCGGTCTTGACAGCCAGATCGAACGCAATCAATCACAAGGCAGTAGCGCTGATGCACGTGCGCAACTGGTGCAAAACGAAGGACAGATCGCCCTCACCCGTGAGCAACTCGGCGCATTGCTGGGCAAGGGGCCGGATCGCGGCCTGGAGATCAGCGTACCGCGCATGACAGAACTGACTACACCACCCTTGCCAGCAGAATTGCCATTAAGTCTATTGGGCCGGCGTCCGGACATCGTCGCCGCACGCTGGCAGGTCGAAGCCGCCAGCAAGGATATCGATGTCTCCAAGGCACGCTTTTATCCGAACATCAATCTATCAGCAATGGTCGGCTTCGATACCCTACTCAGTGGCAACCCTTTTACTAGTGCCAGCAAAAGCATCGCCTTTGGCCCCGCCATCAGCCTGCCGATCTTTGAAGGCGGCGCCTTGCGTGCCAATCTGAAGGGTGCTTACGCCGGCTATGATCTGGCCGTGGCGACCTACAACCAGACGCTCAACGAGGCTTACAGCGCGGTCGCCAGACAGTTGACCGGCATCGTTTCGATTGATCGTCAGTTACCGATCCGCCGCGAAGCACTGGGGGCCGCGCAACGCGCCTACGATCTGGCCAAAGAGCGCTATCGCATCGGTCTAACTTCGCAACTGACCGTGCTCAACGCAGAGACCTTTCTGCTGACCCAGCAGCAAGTACTGATCAACCTTGAAGCCAGTCGCCGCAACCAGCAAATCGGCTTATTCAAGGCGCTGGGCGGAGGTTTCGAGGCCAGCCAGGCCGGCCTCGCCAGTATCGGCCAGAATGGCCAGGAGTCGCATTCGCAATAGACAGTATCAGTGCGCTAATGCACCCCGAAAAATGTTGTGACACGTTGGTCCGGTCAACCATGAGCGACCGGACACCTCAGACAAAACAAAGAAATCCACGGAGTAATTCATGAGTGAAGCCCTTCCGCAAAATGGCAACGATAACGGCAAGCGAAATCGCAATCTGTTGCTGCTGACCGCAATCCTGATCATCCTTGCCGTCGCCTTCAGCCTGTACTGGTATTTGTATGCGCGATTTTATGAAGAAACCGATGACGCCTATGTCAGCGGCAATGTGGTGCAAATTTCGGCCCAGGTCGGTGGCACGGTTACCGCCATCAAGGCTGACGACACGCAGATCGTCAAGGCCGGCCAGCAATTAGTCGCGCTCGACGCCGCCGACACCAAAATCGCCCTGGCGCAAGCCGAAGCCGCCCTGGCCCAGGCCGTGCGTCAAACGCGCCAACTGTTCCTCAACAACGATACGCTCGAAGCCAATGTCACCGCAGCCGTCACCAATCTGGAACGCGCCCGCAACGATTTGCAACGTCGTCAAGCCGGCATCGCCTCAGGAGCGGTTTCGCAGGAAGACCTGTCACATGCCCAAGATGCCGTGAAGAACGCTAACGCCGCACTTGATCAAGCCAATGCCAGCCTGGCAGCCAATCATGCACTGACCGATCACACCAGTGTGACGGAACACCCGAACGTACTGCAGGCGGTCACCCAGGTGCGTAATGCTTATCTGAACTACGCTCGCGTCAACATCGTCGCTCCGGTTGCCGGCTTCGTCTCCAAGCGTTCGGTGCAGCTCGGCCAGCGCATTGCCGCCGGCAGCCCGCTGATGGCCATCGTACCGCTGGAGCAGATCTGGATTGACGCCAACTTCAAGGAAGGCCAACTGCAACATATCCGTATCGGCCAGCCGGTGGAAGTGGTGGCCGACGTGTACGGTTCCGCCGTCAAGTACAAGGGCACCGTAATCGGCTTCTCGGCAGGTACCGGTGGCGCCTTCTCGCTGCTGCCGGCGCAAAATGCCACAGGTAACTGGATCAAGGTGGTGCAACGGGTGCCGGTGCGCATTGCGCTCGATCCTGCCGAAGTACAAGCGCATCCACTGCGCATCGGTTTGTCGACCACTGCCACCGTCAATGTAGGCGGCGACGGCAAGGCACTGGAAGCCGTTGCCACCAATTACCAGACCAATGTCTACAACGATCTGGACAAACAGGCTGAGGAAATCGTCGATCGTATCATCAGAGACAATGCCGGCGGTCTTCCGATACCCGTCAAGAAGAGCAAAGCCATCGTTATTCCCCATACCTGAGCGGAGCGTTATCCTCCATGGCGAGCAGTCCTCAAAACTACACACCACCGCCGCCGCTAAAAGGCGGCCAGCTGGTGCTGGGCACTTTGTCGGTATCACTGGCAGTGTTCATGAATGTGCTCGACTCTTCGATTGCCAACGTGGCCATTCCCACCATCTCTGGCAATCTGGGCGAGTCGATTGATGCCGGCACCTGGGTCATTACCTCGTTTGCGGCGGCCAATGCGATTTCGATTCCGCTGACTGGCTGGCTGACCCAGCGCGTGGGCCAGGTGCGTCTGTTCGTGACCTCCATTTTGCTGTTCGTGATTGCCTCCTGGCTGTGCGGACTGGCGCCGACGCTGCCTATCCTGCTGGCCGCGCGGGTCATGCAGGGTTTGGTGGCAGGGCCGATGGTGCCGTTGTCGCAATCGCTGCTGCTAGGCGCCTATCCCAAATCCAAAGCCTCGTTTGCGCTAGCGCTATGGGGCATGACCGCCGTGGTCGCGCCGGTGGCCGGGCCGGCGCTGGGCGGCTGGATTACCGACGCATATAAATGGCCTTGGATCTTTTACATCAACATCCCGGTTGGTTTGATTGCTGCCGGCATCACGATGTCGATCTACCGTACCCGCGAAAGCCCCACCCGCAAGTTGCCGATCGATACCGTCGGTCTGATGTTGCTGGTCACCTGGGTGGCCGCCTTTCAGATCATGCTCGACAAAGGCAAGGATCTTGACTGGTTTGGCTCGCCGCTGATCCTGACATTGGGTCTGGTGGCGCTGGTGGCGTTTGTCTACTTCATCATCTGGGAGCTCAATACCGATCATCCGGTGATTGACTTGCGCTTGTTCGGACGGCGCAACTTCTTCGGCGGCACGATTGCCATTTCGATCGGCTACGGTGTGTTCTTCGGCAATCTGGTACTACTGCCGCAATGGCTGCAACAGTACCTGGGCTATCGTTCCATCGACTCTGGTCTGTCGACCGCGCCGATCGGGATTTTTGCGGTCATCCTGATGCCGGTGATCGGCAAATTTCTGCCGCATGTGGATGCACGCAAGGTCGCCACGGCCTCCTTCGTGTTCTTCGCCGGGGTATTTTTCATGCGTTCGCACTACAATCTCGAAGTGGATCAGGTATCGGTGATTCTGCCTACGCTGCTGCAAGGGATCCCGATGGCGATGTTCTTCGTGCCATTGACGGTGCTGCTGCTATCCGGATTGCCGCCGGAGCGAATCCCGGCTGCGGCTGGCTTGTCGAGCTTCGTGCGGGTATTTTGCGGCGCCATTGGTACCTCGGTCGCCACTACCGCCTGGAACAGTCGCACCATTACGCACCATGCGCAGCTCACCGAGCATGCCACCGTCTACAATCCGGCCCTGCAACAAATGTACAGCGGCTTGCAGAGTAACTTAGGTGTCACTCAGGGCCAAGCCACCGGCATTATCGAACGCATCCTCAACGCGCAGGCAGCGATGATCGGTCTCAATGACATTTTCTGGATTTCGGGAGTCATTTTCCTGCTCATCATTCCGCTGATCTGGATCATCAAACCGAGCAAGGGAGGCGCCGGCAGCGCCGAGGCGGCCGCCGCGCACTAAGTTGCCGGCAGTCCAAATGAAAAGCGCTCGTTCTTCAGGAACGAGCGCTTTTTTATTCATGCCATGAAGTGAATTGCCATCAGCACGACAGGATGCGATGGTGGAAACGCAAATGATCTTCCATGAAACTGGCGATGAAGTAGTAACCATGGTCATAACCGGCATGTCGGCGCAATTGCAGGGCCTGACCTGCCTGCGCACAGGCAGCTTCAAATTCCTGCGGCAATAGCTGTTCGGCGAGGAATTTATCGTCGAGTCCTTGATCGATCAGAATACCTTGCAGAAACGGTGCCTGCAAAGACCGCATCAAAGCGCTGGCGTCATGCTGCGCCCAGGTGCTGCGCTCACTGCCGAGATAGTTGCCAAATGCCTTGTGTCCCCAGGGACATTGCGAGGCCGCGGCAATCGGCGCGAATGCGGACACGCTGTGATACAGATCACGATGGCGCAAGGCCAAGGTCAGCGCTCCATGACCACCCATGGAGTGACCAAAAATACCGACCCGCTTTCCCTGTACCGGCAGCGCTTGTCGCACCAGCGGCAATAACTCGCGCGTCAGATAAGACTCCATCCGGTAATGCCTGCTCCAGGGGGCGGCAATGGCATCGACATAGAAGCCGGCTGCCACGCCGAGATCCCATGAATCGCTCTCGCCGGCAATACCGGCACCGCGCGGACTAGTGTCCGGCGCCACCAGCAAGATGCCTAGCTCGGCAGCGATGCGCTGGGCACCACCCTTGATCATGAAGGTTTCTTCATTGCAGGTCAGACCGGCTAAATAAAACAATGCCGGCACCGGGCCGTGCTCAGCCTGCGGCGGTATGAATACCGAAAACTTCATCGGCAAACCTATCTCTACCGACGCATGCTGATAGAAACGCTGTACACCGCCAAAGCAGCGGTGTTCGCTCAAAATCGTCAGACTCATGACGGCCTCAGAACTCAACCACGGAACGAATCGAAGCACCGCTCTTCATCAGATCAAAACCTTCGTTGATGCGCTCAAGCGGCAGTTTGTGGGTAATCAGATCATCGATATTGAGCTTGCCTTCCATGTACCAATCCACAATCTTCGGGACATCGGTACGGCCACGCGCGCCACCGAACGCAGAACCCTTCCAGACCCGACCAGTCACTAGTTGGAACGGCCGCGTGCTGATTTCCTGTCCGGCTGCCGCGACACCGATGATGATGGATTGTCCCCAGCCCTTATGGCAGCACTCCAGCGCCTGGCGCATGGTAGTGGTGTTACCGATACACTCAAAGCTGTAGTCGGCGCCACCGTCGGTCAAGCCGATGATGGCATCAACCACGTTGCCGACTTCCTTGGGATTGATGAAATGCGTCATACCGAATTTGCGTGCCATGGCTTCGCGCTCTGGATTGAGATCGACACCGATAATCTTGTCCGCACCAACCATACGCGCCGCCTGGATGACGTTCAGGCCGATGCCGCCCAGACCGAACACCACCACATTGGCGCCCGCCTCCACCTTGGCGGTAAACAACACCGCACCGACGCCGGTGGTCACACCGCAACCGATATAGCAGACCTTGTCGAAAGGCGCATCTTCACGGATCTTGGCTAACGCAATTTCAGGCACCACGATGTAGTTGGAGAAGGTCGACGTCCCCATGTAATGGAACAGCGGCTTGCCATCGAGCGAAAAGCGGCTGGTCGCGTCCGGCATCAATCCGCGCCCCTGCGTGGCGCGAATGGCCTGACACAGATTGGTCTTCTGCGACAGGCAAAATTTACATTCGCGGCATTCCGGCGTGTATAGCGGGATGACGTGATCATCCTTCTTCAGGCTTTTGACGCCGGGGCCGACTTCAACCACCACACCCGCGCCTTCGTGCCCCAGAATAGCCGGAAAAATGCCTTCCGGATCGGCGCCCGAGAGGGTGTAATAATCTGTATGGCAAATGCCGGTGGCCTTGATTTCGACCAGTACTTCGCCAGCCTTGGGACCGCCCAGCTCGACTTCTTCAATGGTCAATGGTTGACCCGCCTGCCAGGCGACTGCTGCTTTGGTTTTCATGATGTCCTTTGATTTACTGAAGAAAAAACAGACCGCAGCCGCGCTGCACACCCAGGTCAAAACCTGACTTGCCGCGGCACCAGGCGGCAATTATCGCATTCATCCAACGTCACGGTTGCGGCCCTTGCCGATAATGCACAGTAAACACCAGTAGACGTGATAACCGACGTGCCTGCTTATATTTGGGTAAGATACACACCACAGCACCGCATTCATCATGATCAACCTACTCTCCTCATCACCATGACAATTCAATTCCGGCTTAACTCGTCCTTGCTGCTACTGTGCACAGCACTGTCTTCAACCGCATATGCCCAAAGCAGCGGCGACACGGTCGAACTACCGCTAGTGTCGGGTTGGTTCGAGGGTAAAGTCGTGCGTTACGTCACCACCGATGTCTCAGACCGCCAAGCGGCCGTCGAGATGGGTGCCAACTATGTACCGCGCCTGGCCAACGCCCTAAACCGCCAGCCCCAGCCCGGCCAACCCGGTGCTGTCGAACGTATCTATGCAATCGTCAACTTCAAACAAGGCAGCGTATTGCCGTCACTGCCGGCACCGATAGGTGCGACCAATAGCAATATCAATTATTCGCCGTTGTGGCAGGTCTACAAGGTCAGTTGGACGGCCGGCAGAACGCCGCATCTGTTGAAGTCGGAAGAAGATGTGCTGGCCGCCGAAGATGCTGGCGACGTCAGCATAGAAAAAACCAATCTGGTGGTCAATTGCCCGGTCGTTTTCACCGCTGCTGACGGTGCTCTGCCCCAGGTGAAACTGCACCTTGCCAACTAAACCCTCAATAAGCCCAGCAATTGCTCATTTGCTGGGCGGTGCCTGCAGCCGCTCAAGCTGATACAGCTGCGGGAACAAGCGTATCCACAGTAGCACCACCAGCAAGGTACCGATACCGCCGATCAACACCGCCGGTACGGTACCGAACAAGGCCGCAGTCAAGCCCGATTCGAACTCCCCCAACTGATTGGACGTGCCGATGAACACGGAGTTGACGGCGCTCACGCGGCCGCGCATGGCGTCCGGCGTTTCCAGCTGCACGAAGGTGGAGCGCACCACCACGCTAATCATGTCGGAAGCGCCCAATACTGCCAGCGCCAGCAAGGACACGACGATCCAGTGCGACAAACCGAACACCATGGTAGCCAGGCCAAAGATTCCCACCGCAATGAACATGGTGCGGCCGACGCGTCCCTTGAGCGGATGATGTGCCAGAAACAAGGCCACCGACAAGGCCCCCACCGCTGGTGCCGAACGTAACAAACCGAGGCCAATGGAATTGGTATGCAGAATGTCCTGTGCATATACCGGCAACAAGGCGGTTGCTCCGCCCAGCAATACCGCGAACAGATCGAGCGAAATGGCGCCGAGAATGGCCGGTTTGCTGCGTATGTAGGCAATCCCAGCAAACACCGACCGCAAGGTGGCATTCTCGCGCTTGACCGGCGCTACAGCGCGGTCGATGCGGATCAGCGAAAGCACTACGCAGCACAATAAGAACAACACGCAACTACTGACATAGACAGTCGCCGGCCCGAATATGTATAAAAATCCGCCCACGGCGGGGCCGACGATCACGGCCACCTGGCTCGCCGAAGCCGAACCGGCAACCGCACGCGAGAGGATGGACGGCGGCACCAAAGCGGGCAGCAAGGCCGACATGGTCGGCTTGCTGAAGGCGCGCGCCGCACCGATGATGAACACCACCGCAAAGATTACTTCCTTGCTCAACCAGCCGCCGATGCTGCCGGCTGCCAGCAAGCCGGCAGCAAAAGCTTCGACCGCGATACTCAAACGCGCCACCCAGCGCCGATCATAACGATCAGCGACGTGCCCCACCACAAACACCAGAAACAGCGAAGGAATGAATTGCACCAGGCCGACGATACCCAGGTCGAAGGCACTGTGCGTGAGTTGGTAGACTTGCCAACCAACCGCGACGATCTGCATTTGTAGCGCAACCGTCGAGAACACACTGGCCAGCCAGAACAAACGAAAGGAAGATTGACGTAATAGCTGCTGGGGTGCGATGGTGGCGGTCATTATGTGTCGGGATGGCTGTCGGGTGGCCACTTGCTAGCGGCTCTGTGAAAAAAATCTTGCGCAGCTATACTAACTGATTACGCCGCAAGCCGCAGACCTAGCGGCTTGCGCTTTGTCAGCCCCGCGAAAGGATTAGTCCATGCAATATCGACCATTAGGCCGCACCGACGTCAAGGTCAGTGTAATCACCCTCGGCACCATGACCTGGGGCGAACAAAACACCGAAGCCGAAGCCCATTCACAACTCGATCTGGCCGTTGAGCGCGGCGTCAATTTGATTGACGTCGCCGAAATGTATCCGGTGCCGCCGAAAGCCGAAACCCAAGGCCTGAGCGAGCGCTACCTCGGCACCTGGCTCAAAAAATCCGGCAAGCGCGACCAACTGCTGATTGCCACCAAGGCCACCGGCCCTGCCCGCAAACCACATAATCCGCGTCATATCCGTGGCGGCATCAATCATTTCGACCGCAAGGGACTCACCGACGCCCTGCATGGCAGCCTTGAACGTTTGCAACTGGAACACGTCGATCTGTACCAGTTGCATTGGCCCGATCGCAGCGTCAATTGTTTTGGCCAGCTCAACTACAACCACATTGCCGATGAAGAAACGGTCGCCATCAACGACACGCTGAGCGTCCTCTCGGAATTCGTCAAAGCCGGCAAGATCCGTCACATCGGCCTGTCCAACGAAACCCCATGGGGTGTTGCCCAGTTTCTGCGCGCTGCCGAAAAATTTGATCTGGAACGCGTAGTCACGATACAAAATCCCTACAATCTTCTGAACCGCGTGTTTGAAATCAATCTGGCCGAATTTGCGTATCGCGAGCAAGTCGGCTTGCTGGCTTATTCGCCGTTGGGCTTTGGCGTGCTGTCGGGTAAATACCTCAACGGTGCGCGTCCGGCAAACGGCCGCCTGACACTGTTTGAACGATTTACCCGTTACAACAATCCACAAGTCGCCATCGCCAGTGCGGCCTATGTTGCACTGGCTCGCCAGCATGGGCTTGACCCCGCACAAATGGCACTGGCCTATGTCAACAGCCGCACCTTCGTGAGCTCCAACATCATCGGTGCAACCACGCAGGAACAACTGCTCAGCAATCTCGATAGCGTCTCGGTACAACTCTCGCCCGAACTCATCGACGCCATCGAGGCCATCCACAAGACTCAGCCCAATCCTGCTCCCTGAGCGGCAACGGCTACACGCAAGCAAATTCTGCAGCACCTCACAAGAACGTCCGGCGCCAAGCGATAGCGGCGGACGTTCTTACACCGCAACATCCCTGCCGTATTTCAAGTCGCCGCACCAAGGCCGCGATTCGACATTTCCCCCCTTATTTTCAGATTGGTCCTATTCAGTTTTTCCGGTAGGTGGCTCAGTATTATTGACATTTCAAACAATTGCGATTGGCATTCAATCACTATCTTGATGCCGCATCGCGTCTACGTCTCCGGCTCAATCCACTGGCACGGCAAGACCCTGAAATGCAGCACCGAATTACGTCCCTCACATTTACGTCCATCACGTTTATTTTGGAGGTCCTAACTACGTATGAATGCCGCGTGAATAATGTACCGGAAAGCGCACTGGAAACGACCGTGAATGGCGCGTTAAAAGTGTACCAATCCTAGCCTGTAGTCTTATGTTCCTGAAGGTACATAAGAAAGGCGGAAAGG